>MDTB01218943.1_pt1 | contig 10654 bp, 10 predicted proteins | sample 811161 | NCBI WGS metagenome assembly MDTB01 (sample SAMN05326650, study PRJNA326480) | marine metagenome | isolation source: seawater | place: Mediterranean Sea | collected 2009
ACGTTGATAGGCTGGGTGTGGAAGTGCGGTAACGCATGTAGCTGACCAGTACTAATAGCTCAATTGGCTTGATTTATGCACTGAAAAAAATTTTTTTTGTAATTATAGTTTTATTTAAATTTCATTGATTTAAAGTCTTTAATTTTAAAGTAATTATTCATGTATCAGATTATTAACTTTGTAATAAAACCCTTTCTTTTTTTATTAAAGAAAAGAAAAGCTCAAAATCAAAATAAAGGGTGGAGAAATTTATCTTCTGAAAAAATGATACTTTCATATAAAGAACTAAAAAATGTAGAAAAATATTCTTTTAAAGAATTTATTTTAACATTCTTATTAAATATTTTATATTTTATTTTACTTTCAAGTTTAAAGAAAAAAAAACATATTCAAAAAAAAGTACCTGGTAACTATTATCCTTTAAACTAATTTTTATAAAATGAATGATATTAATGATAAAAATGATCTTAAAATTATATTTGAAACAGAACAAAAATATATTCAGGAAATAAAAGATTTTGAAAGATACTGGTATTTAGGCCATAGATTTCAATATAATCCATTTGTTGGCTATACAAATGCACCATTTAATTCGAAATCATTGAATATCTCAAAACTTGGATTCAGAGAAAAAGACATACCAAACAAAAATATCAGCTCTAAAAAAAGAGTTGCTTTGTTTGGCCCTTCTGGTCTTGTAGGTATTCCCGTTTCCAATGACCAAAATAACATTTCATTTTTTTCAAATAATTATTTTAAAAAAAATAAACTAGATTTTGAAAGTTTAAATTTTGGAGTAATAGCAGCTCGAATAGGAAATGAATTAAAATTAATATCAAAAATTTTGATTGAGTTTGATATAGATTATATTGTATTGATGAGCGGCTTTAATGATGCCAGCTCATTTACTTTAGGTAGTTTATGGGAATTTCAAGATATTTCTGATATCTATCAAAAAGGTTTTGATGTAAATAAAAATTTGGATAAACCAAATTTTTTTTTAAAAAACTTTTGGAATTCCTTACTTAGAAAAAAAGAAATATTAAAAGCTGGTAATCTTGCAGAAAAAAATTTCAGAGGAGCTGAGAAATATTTTAGATCTAAAAGATCAAAAAAAATAGACAGTTATATGCCTACACCTTTATATTCTGAGGGTAAAAAAATATATTTAAGCTTATTAAATCAAATTATTTCATTATGTAAATTTATGAATAAACCTTTTTTATTCATTTTACAGCCAACTTTATTTACCACGAAAAAAAGATTAAGTAGATACGAGAATGCTGCCTACCGAAAACAAAACAATTTTTTTGGAGAAAACGAAGAAACAAAAGATTTTAGAATAAATATGTTTAAAGAATTTTATCATGATTTTGGATTGGATTGTAATAATTTAATTTCAAAAAATGATGCTAAAATAATTGATATAGACGAAAAGCTTGCATCTTTATCAGAAAATGAAAATGTGTTTTATGATGAGTCACATTATTTTGAAATAGGAAATAAGATAATTGGAGAAGAAATTTCAAAATTTATATCAATGGATAATAGATGAAAATTTTAGGTATATCTGCTTACTATCATGACTCAGCAGCATGTATAATGGATAGTGGAAAAATACTTTCAGCAGCTCAAGAAGAAAGATTTACTAGAATAAAACACGATAAAAGTTTTCCAGAAAATGCAATTAAATTTTGTTTGAACGAAAATAAAATAAAAGTAGAAGACGTAGATTTTATTGCATTTTATGACAATTGGTATTTAAAAAAAAAAAGAAACTTTGATAATTCTTTAACATATGGCCATTTATCATCTGAAAACTTCATTTCTGCAGTTTATAATAAATTCAAAGAAAAAGAGTTGATTAATAATTTAAAAAAAATGTTTTTATGTAACAACAAAGACATACAAAAAAAATTATTTTATGTTCAACATCATTATTCACATGCAGCTTCAGCATACTATTGTAGTCCTTTCAAAGAATCTGCAATAGTTACTGTTGATGGTGTTGGTGAATTTTCAACCACAACAATAGGTCATGGAAAGAGTCAGAATTTAAATTTAATAAAATCTATAGATTTTCCAAATTCATTAGGTTTGTTTTATTCTGCTTTTACAAACTATTTGGGCTTTAAAGTAAATACTGGCGAATATAAATTAATGGGTCTGGCACCTTATGGAGAACCTATTTATGAAAAAAAAATTTTGGATAAAATTATTTCTCTAAATAATGATGGTTCATATAATTTAAATATGGAATATTTTAAATTTCAGCACAAAAATGAAATGATTAATTTTGAAAAAGTTCAAAATGATTTAGGAGTTATTTCCAGAGATGAGGATGGGCCAATTCTTAAAATTCATGAGGATTTAGCTTGCTCTGTTCAATCTGTTCTAGAAAAAGCTTTATTTAATTTAATTAACCATGCAATTAAACAGACAAATTGTAAAAATTTATCTTTGGCTGGTGGGGTTGCATTAAATTGCAAGGCTTTAGGCATTTTAAGAAATTCAGATTTGGTTGATGATATTTTTATACAGCCTGCCGCAGGTGATGCCGGCGGATCAATGGGAGCTGCACTAGCACTATATTATGAAAAAACAAAACCTATCGAAAAAATAGACCATAATTTTAATGTTTATTCAGGACCAGAAAATACAAACGAAAATATTAATGATTTTTTAGAAAAAAGAGGTTGCCCTTTCAAAAAAATAGAAGATAAAAAAATTTTTGATTTTGTGGCAGAAAATCTGTCAAAGGGAAAAATATTTGCAATATGCCAAGGAAAAGCAGAATGGGGCCCAAGAGCATTAGGGTCAAGGTCAATCCTAGCAAATCCAATGACCAGAGATATAAAAAAGATACTTAATTTAAAAATAAAACAAAGAGAAGACTTTAGACCTTTTGCTCCAGTTTTAGATATAAAATATTTAGATCGAATATTTTTGAATTCTTCTTCTTCACCATATATGTCATTTGTATTTTTTCTTAAAGAAGAATTAAGACTAGAAAATTCAAACTTATCAATTGATGGCAAAATTTTATCAAGTGAGCAGTTAAAAAATATCAAAGCATCAGTTATACATAATGACTGGAGTTCGAGAGTACAAACAGTAGATGAAAAAAGTAATAATTTTCTATATTCTATTTTAAAAAAGTTTTTTGAAATTACTGGTTGTCCTATCTTAATTAATACATCTTTTAATACTAGAGGCGAACCTCCTGTATTGACAACAAAAGATGCTTTTAGGTGTTTAATGAGGACGCAGATTGACTATTTATTAATTAATAGATTTGTTTTAGATAGAAATGATCAACAAGCACTTTCTCGTGAAGAGATAGATATATTTGATCCAGATTAAAATGATTAATATTAAAAAATTAAAAAATGATTATTTAGGCAAAGGAAAGAATATAATTCTTCCTTATTCTAAAAAATTAACAAATGGTGAAGTTAATATCTCAAAATATTCTGGCTTGGTCTCTGTTATCAAAAGAAGAGGTTCATCAGAGCTAGCAGATGAATGGTCAAGCAAAATATTTGGAGCAAAATTTTCAAAATCAAGCTATACATCAAAAATTCCCGCAGTAATAGCAAGACAAATTTATGTTTTAGAAACAATGAAAAATAAAATTAAATTGAAACAAAAAAATATTTGTGACTTTGGAGCTGGAGAAGGAGACTTTTTAAAAATGATTAAGGACAGTAAATTATCATCAAAACTTTTTGCAATAGAACCTTCAAAAAAAAATTGCAAATATTTGAAAAAAAATAAAATCAAAACATTTCAAGGGACTGTTGAAGATTTCTATAAAATTAAAAAAAATCAAAGATTTGATGTAATAACAATTATATGGACACTTTGTAATACCTCTAATTGCTTTGAAGTTATCAATTGCGCATCAAATCTTTTAAAAAAAAATGGTCATATAGTTATTGCTGAAAGTAGTAGAATTTTAGTTCCTTACAAGAAGCCAATACAAATGTATTTTGGCAACCCAGATCCAGATTCTCACCCTTTTCATTTTAGTAAAAATTCTCTTTCAAATTTATTAATTCTTAACAAATTTAATCCTGTTTTTATAAATAGATATATCGACTCTGATTATCTTGTAATAATTGCAAAAAAAACTACTAGAGTTAATAAAAAAAAAATAATTTTGGATGATTATAGAAAAGTAAAAAAATTTTTTATTTCATGGTACAAGGATAGTAAAAAATATAATTCTGAAATTTTATGATAAAAAAAAAATATAATCAGTGTTTCGATATTTGCGAGAGAAACAGTCAGTATTTAAAACTTTCTATTGATCGTTCTAAAGGTAAGCTTCCAGAAATGGAAGTTGCTAAAGCATATTCAAAAATAATTTCTCAACTGAAACTTAATGATTTTTCAATTTTAGATGTCGGATGTTTGACTGGCCATTTCTATTTTAGTTTCAAAAAAAGAATAAAAAAAAAATTTACTTATTTTGGCATTGATCCATGGAAAAATCATATCAATGCAGCAAAAAGAATTTGGAATAAAGAAAATAATGTTGATTATAAATTAGGCTGGGCTCAAAAAATTCCACACAAAAAAAAGTTTGATGTTGTTATTTGTTCAAATGTACTGACTCATATTCCAGAAATTTCTGTGCCTTTAAAAGAAATGCTTAGGGTTACAAAAAAATATTTAATTTTAAGAACCCCAATTCATGATAAGTCGTATAGAATTCAAATGGTTTTAAATTCGAAATGGTTTAAATATACAAATGTACCTCCTGCAAAAGAGTTTGATAAAAAAGGAAATCCAATGGCTTATGAGTATTTTGATGTTCATTCAAGAGATTTTATGAGTTCTGTAGTAAAAAAAATAAATCCAAAATCAAAAATAAAATTTATAAAAGATAATTTTTATAATAAAAAATTAATTATGAGTAAAAAAGAAAAAAAACTTGCTTCAACTAGAGTAGTAAATGGAATGCAAGTAGCAGACCTTTTAATATTACCTCATCATTTTGTAATTATCAAAAAATAATAATATTTTAAGAAATACTAAAATTAATTTCGAACTTATTTCCATTTAATTTCCATATTTCTTTATTTCTATGCTTGTCTATATTTTCATTAAATTCTATAAGAGAACAATTCAAAAAATCTAAAACTTCATTAAGATTTTCTTGTGGATATTCTCCATCATATTTTTCTACAAGTTTTATTGCTTCTTTTCTTTTTAAGTGATTGTTTTGAATAAGTCTTGATGAATCTCGTAATGCTCTTCCAAATCCAAATTTGATATATTGCATATAGTAATATAGAGGATCTATCTTATCATCCATACTATCGTAATTTTGAAAGGTACCTGAAATGCGAGATTTACTCTCTAAAAATCCATATTTTTCTTTTACAAACTGATAGTTCTCAAAGACATCCCATTTAAAAAAGTAAGAAAAATAAAACGCTTTTATTCCTTTATCTCTTAATTTTTTCTCATCAGGGTAAGTATATGGAGACAATTCTTGCCTAGTTACCTTTTCATCTTCCCAATTCGATGGATGATCGCCAATTTGATTCTCTAAAACCTCTTCAAGGTTTCTTATTTTATCAGATTCATCGCTTAAAACATTGCCTCCATATTCACTTTCGCCATGTTCAGCATAAAATATTAGCTTAATATTTTTTTCAAGAGCAACATTTATAGGAAATGCATTTATTCCAGCATCCCAATGGACTTTTGGATTCCCTCTTTCTATAAAAAATCTTTTAGCAAGATGTTTCGAAACTTCCTCATTTGGTTTTAAAAATAAATTATCAAATCCTTTATTTATTAATAATTGCCTATTCTTTTTTCCTATATCTGATGGCATCAATGGTGAAAAAGTTGTCAACAATGGATTCATATTAAATTCGTATTTTAATTTATAAGCAATTGAACTACTATCTTTGCCACCACTCCATGGAACTATACAATCATGCTTTCCATCTTTAGATCTGTATTGTTTACACAATTCTTCAAATTCTAACTTTCTTTCTTTCCAATTAATTTTTTTTTTTTGATCTTGATAATTACAGGCATTACAAACTCCATTTTTATCGAAAGTAATTCTTGGTCTTGAACTTGGCATTAAACACGATTTACAAATTATTATTTTTTCCACAATTATTCTCTAATATAAATAGTATCTTTTAGTGTGTGTTTAAGGTTTTTTATACTTTTTTCAGTGAAATGATATATATTTGTCAATGAAGCAGCGGATACATAATCCTTATTCAAAACATCTTTTACATGTGACCAATTTCCAGCTCCTGATGATATTATCAGTGGTACTTTGATCTTTTCTTTAACGTGTTCAAGAATATCTAAATTGTATCCAAGAAGAGACCCATCTCTATCAACTGATTGCAAAAAAATTTCTCCAGCATTTTTTTCTTGAACAATTTGTATATATTCTAAAACATTATATTTACTGATTTGTTTTCCATAATTTTTCATTAAATTAAATTTTTTATTTTGATATTTAATATCAATAGAAACCACAATGCATTGAGTACCAAATTCTTTAGCTGCTGAATTTATAAAATTAATATCTTCTAGTGCAATAGAATTAATTATAATTTTATCAGCACCATTTTTTAATAATGTTTCAACATGTTTTAATTTTCTTATACCTCCACCTACAGTTAAAGGTATATACGAATTTTTTGATATTTTATTCATTTCATTAAAAAAATTTTTTTTTTCTTCTGACTCAAAGTTTAGATTTCTAGTAATGTCTAGTAAAATAACTTCATCTACTGACCACATATCTATAAAATTTAAAGTATATCTATAATCAGGTATAAATTTTTTTGATCTATAAAGGATTCCATTATTTAGCATTAAGGTTGTTATGATTCTTTTAGCTAACATAATTAAAATTCAATAAAATTTTTTAAAACTTTAAGTCCCTGATATTGACTTTTTTCTGGATGTGGCTGTATACCGAAGATGTTTCTTTTTTTTAGAGCAGTAATAAATTTTCCACCATATTTGCATTCCGCCAAAGTTTCGCACCGTTTATCAGTATTTATTTCAACACAGTAAGAATGATTAAAATAAAATAATTGTTTTTCTGAAATATCTTTAAAAAATTTATTATTTTTCGTTATTTGAAGTTTGTTCCATCCTATGTGTGGAAGTTTATGGTTTTGTGATTTAATTTTACTTACTTTTAAATTAAGCCATGATAGGCCAGAATATTTTCCAAACTCTTCACTAGAATCACACATTAATTGAAAACCCAAGCATATTCCCAATATTTTTTTTTTATTATTCAAAACTTGGTTATTTAAAATATTTATTAAATTAAATTTTTTTAAATTATTAATACCTTTTTCAAAAGATCCAACGCCAGGTAAAATAATTGCATCAGAACGAGCCAATTCCTTCTCATCTCTCGTTATAATACAATCGTATCCAATTTTTTTAATAGCATTTTGTACAGATAAAACATTTCCAAGTTCGTAATTTACAATACTAATCATAGCTTATTACAATCAAAAAAGATTTTTAAATTAATCAATGAAAAGATTAATTTACTTGTACTATTTGATAGTTGATTATTAAATTTTATTTTTTTAATTTCTTTTAAATTAACTATTTCTTTAATTTCGATACTTTCTTTGAGAAAATTGAATAAATTATTTTCATTGAAATTAGTTATAGATTTTATATTAGAGTTAAAACCTACTTTTTTTCTTTCTAATCTTATGTCATCACTAAGTATTCCATTCATGGCACATCTTAAAATATTTTTTGAGTAAGATTTTGAAATATAATTAGAATTATTTAAGCTTAAACAATAACTTACGAGTTTTTTTGATAAAAATGGAGATCTATTTTCGATTGAATTATACATAGAATTCAAATCATCTTCCTTAAGAATTACGGGAACAGATTCATGAAAAAGTTCATTCAACATTCTATTTTTAAGATTATTTGTTGTATAAGATCTTTCCCTGAATGAAGTATCATTATATGAATACATAAAATTTTTAATAAATTTTTTATCATAATAAATATGATCTCTAAAATTTGGATTATTTGTAAAAAGTTTATAATTTTTAAGAGGTTTACTTCTAACCAATGGTTTAATATATTTTTTCCAAAATGCTATTTCTTGTTTATAAAGATTTTTATTTGATTTAATCTCATTTAAATACAATAAAAAATGATCATAATATCCAGTGAAGATTTCATCTGCACCTGTTCCAGAAAATATTACTTTAAAACCATTTTTAGATGCTAATCGCGAAATTTTTGAATGAGTATAATACGATATAGTAGATAGAGGTGAGTCATGATATTCAATCAAATTTTTTAATGATGATATAAAATTGTTAGTACTTTCTTTTTTAAGGTAAATGTAATTTACATCACAATTTAAGTTTTTTTTAATTAAATCGATTTTTTCTTTTTCATTATACCTTTTATCTTTGTCTATTATAGAAAAGCATTTTGGTTTAATATTAAAATGTTTATAACATAACGAGACTAAACTAGCAGAGTCTATGCCGCCGCTTAAGCAAAATGAAATTGGTACATCAGATCTTAATCTTAACTTTAAACTTTCGATTAAAAGTTTTTTAACATCATAAATATTTTCATCTAGATTTTTTGGAATAGATCTATTGATTAATTTTTTTCTATCTAAGTAATTAATTTTTTTTAATTTAAAATTTTTTAAATCTAAACTCAAATTTGAGCCTCTTTCAACCTCATAAATATTTTTAAAAAAAGTATCTGTATTTTTATATAAAGACTTGTATCCTTTGCTGATGTAATCATTGACCTTATTGAAATTTATTTCTTTTGGTTTATTTTTTTTTAATATTTCATTTATAAATTTTATTTCAGAACCAAAAATAAAATTACTATTTTCATAAAAGTAATATAAAGGCTTTTCTCCAAAATTATCTCTAGACATAAAAATTTTGTTTTTTTTATAATCGAAAATACAAAAAGACCACATACCATCAAATTGCTCTATACATTTTTCGCCCCAATATTTGTAGGATTTAATTAAAACTTCTGTATCAGAATTAGTATAAAATTTAATTTTTTTTGTTTTTAGAAAACTTTTTATTTCTAAATAATTATATAATTCACCATTATAGATTAGAACAAGATCTTTATATTTGAAAGGTTGGTTAGATCTCTTATCTAAATCGATAATGCTTAGCCTAGAGGAAAATAAATTTACATTGCACGAGCAGCTGGAAAAAGTCATCGATCCTTGTTGATCAGGACCTCTTCTTTTCATTAATTTTGCCAAGTTTTTCGAGGTTTCCTTAAAAGAAAAATTTGAATACTTTTTTTTTGTTATATATCCCGCTATACCACACATTACTTAACATAACTAAATGAAAAAATTTTTTTTTCAACAAGGTATTGCTATAATAATTTATGCAAGATTAAATTCTAAAAGATTGCCTAAAAAGGTGCTTGTAAAAGTTAATTCAAAGCCCTTACTAGGTGTAATTGTAGATAGGATTAAGAGTAAATCAAAGTATAAACTACCAATTATAGTTGCAACCTCAAAATATAATTCTGATGATAAATTAGAAAAATTTGTTAAAAAAAATAAATTAATTTTATTTAGGGGTGAATTAAATGATGTTTTTAAAAGAACAATGGATTGTTTAAAATATTTTAATATTAAATATTTTGTAAGAGTATGTGCTGATAGACCATTTTTTGATGTTTTATTAATGGATAAAATGATAAATAAAATTTTAAAATCTAAATATGATATTGTTACCAACCAATTTCCAAGAAGTTATCCCAAAGGCCTAGGATGTGAAGTTGCTAAATCTAAAATTTTTAGCAGACTAGTTTATAAAAAAGTTAAAAATACTGACAAAGAGCACATTTTTAATTATTTCTATAGAAATTACAAAAAGTTTAAAATTTTTAATTTTAAGCTTAAAAAATTAAATTATAAAAAATTGGACACTAACTATAGTATAAATAATAAAAAAGATTTAACTAAAGTAAGAAAAATATATAGATTAAATAATAAAAAAAAATATATAGACATTTTAAATATATGATAGTGTTAGGAATCCATGATGGCCATAACAGCGGCTGTGCTTTTTTTAAAAATGGAGTTTTGCTTTGTGCACTTTCGGAAGAAAGAATAACAAGAAGAAAAAATGAATATGGCTTCCCAATAAATGCAATTAAAACTTGTTTAAAATATACTAAAATAAAAAAAAGTGAGATAGATCGAATTGCGGTTTCTACAAAAAATTTACCGCCCAAATACTTTAAGGTAAAAAGGAATACTACGTTTAAAATTGAAGATTATTATAAAGAACAAAACGAATATTGGTATAAAAAGATCTACAAAAAACAGAATGTAAAATACCTTAAGGTTTTTAAGGATCATGTAATTAAAAAAAAAAATCTTTATTACAATTTTAAAAAAATCAAAAATGAAGATGACTACAATGGTATGTTAATTTCAAGAAAAGATTATATAAGTAAATATTTCTCCTTAACTAAGAAAAATATTTTTTTTTATGACCATCATGAATGTCATGCCTATTACGGTTACTATGGTTCAAGTAAAAATTTTAAAAAAACATGTGTTGTTACACTTGATGGTGGTGGTGATAATACTAATGCA
>MDTB01233232.1_pt1 | contig 10654 bp, 7 predicted proteins | sample 811161 | NCBI WGS metagenome assembly MDTB01 (sample SAMN05326650, study PRJNA326480) | marine metagenome | isolation source: seawater | place: Mediterranean Sea | collected 2009
AAAATTCTCGTTCCAGAGGCGGACGCAATAATACAAAGTCCGTCCAAAGCAACCGGACGTATTCTGGCAAAAGCTTTGAAGGACAAGGATCTGACAGGTATTGTTGGCGATAAGCTGCCAAAAAAATACAAGTGACCCTTGAAACTGGTCCGAAAAAAACATGGATGGGATTACTATAGATAAGCCGCAAAGGTGGGATGCCGCTTTTGACCCAGATATGACGGACGTCGATTATGGTCTGATGATGTCCTGCTCTGAAATTTCTAGTATTGATGGCCAGTTTCCACACAATCTTCCTTTAGAAGGCATTGTTCGCAATGACATGCGCGTTCTGAGATATAGGAGAGGTGATATCATTGTCCGTGAGGGTGATTACGGTAGCTCAGCGTTCATTTTGCTCAAGGGAGAAGCGCAGATTCCTACGACACCGATCTCCGTATCGGAGTTGGGAGGTGAGACGGCTGAGCATCAAGGTGTATTTCAAAGAATATTAAACCTATTCAAAAATACCTGGGTGCCCGAGGTGCGTGACACGACCTCGTATAACGATAGATCGAATACTGGAGGTGACCGACCGCTTGGCACGGCCCTTCCAGATGTTGATCGCACGATGCAGGAGCTTTCTTTCATCCCCCTTCTGGAGGGTGCTTTTTTTGGTGAATTAGCTGCACTTGGTCGAACACCTCGTACGGCTACGATATTTGCCTCAAAAGACTCGGTTTTAATGGAAATTCGCTGGCAAGGACTTCGAGATATTATGAAGTTTGACGAGGGCTGGCGTAAGAGGATTGACGAGAATTACCGCAGAACTGCATTAGGTGAGTACTTACGACACACTGATATATTTAAGGATTTACCGCCTGACCAATTGCAGAATGTTATTGATAGTTGCCTGTTTGAGACATACGGGTCTTTTGAGTGGCACCGAGATTTTAACAGAAAAAGAGGGGATGCTGAGGAACCAGTGATTGCACGGGAGGGTGATTATCCAGATGGTGCCTTATTGATCCGAGCTGGATTCGCCCGGCTTGCTACCCTTGAGGGTCATAACCCGCGTACTGTGAGTTATCTGGGGGCTGGCGATATTTATGGTATTAGTGAGCTTTTTGACGTCTGGTGCAACCCCGAGACTGCTGATCACCGTCTTTCATATACCCTGACGGCTCTCGGACATGTCGATGTGATACGTATCCCTGTCGATGTTTTAGAGAGATTCGCCTTTCATACTATGGATTCGCCAGAAGACTTGGCTGGAAAACTCTCAAGTCGCTCTGCGGAAGAAGATTTGCTTATGGAGTGGGCGGTTGATAACCGTTACATGAATGGCACCAAAACTATGGTTATCGATCTTAATACCTGTGTGAGGTGCGATGACTGTGTGCGCGCATGCGCTGCCACTCACGGCGGGGATCCACGATTTACGCGCGAGGGTGAGCCATTTGGAACTTGGATGGTCGCCCATGCTTGCATGCATTGTAAAGATCCCGTGTGCATGGTGGGCTGTCCCACCGGCGCAATCCGTAGAGACCGGGAGTCGGGCAGCGTTATTATAAATGACCTAACGTGTATTGGTTGTGCTACCTGTGCAAATTCGTGTCCATATGATAATATAACTATGGTGTCAATCCGCGACATGGCAGGTCGGGCGGTCACGGATGAGGACGGTTCTGGACAACCTATTATGAAGGCGACAAAGTGCGATTTATGCACCGGTCGCCCCGGCGGTCCAGCCTGCGTTCAGGCCTGTCCCAATGGGTCATTGAGCCGCGTTGACTTTCGAGAGTTTCAGATAGGGGCCAGCTCATGAGCGAAGCTGTCTCCGGTAGACGTCTGTTTCTGCCTGCTGCTTTCTTCGCACTTCTATGTGGCGGTTCCTGGTTATGGGCTCAGGAGGTTGAGCTTGAACTTACCAATCCAACATGGGTGCTTGGATGGCTGCTCACTGGGACAATTGCCCTACCGTCCCTCTACAACCTTAGAAAACGCCTGATCGCGTTCAATATGGGGCCTGCGTCGTTTTGGCTCGCCATGCACGTAGCTTCTGGTAGTGCGGCTGTCATACTCTATTTTTTGCACACTGGTGTCTTTTGGCCGGAAGGCGGTTACGAGCGATTAATTGCGGTATTGTTTGCAACCATAACTCTCACAGGCTTTGCAGGGCTCTGGGCACAACTAGTATTACCTCGCCGGCTCACAGAGACCGGACAAGAGTATGTTTATGAGAAAATTCCCGCAGAGATAGCAGACCTCCGTGATGCTGCGAGAAGAGTAGTGATCGAATATACCGAGAATACAGGTAGTGAACTTTTGAGCCAACATTACGAAAAGTCTTTGGACTGGTATTTTACTCGACCACGTTTTTTCTGGAATATCATTCTTGGAGGGAATGCCGCTGGGGCGTGGTCTAAAGTTCAGATAGCGGCGATAAGGCGTTTCAGTGATCCGTCACAAAAGAAAGTAATTGAGAAACTTGAGAAGCTTATATTAACAAAAATTGTTGTCGATCGTCACTATGCCTGTCAGGGTATTCTTAAGCGCTGGTTGCTAGCTCATGTCCCCTTATCCGCTGCATTCTTGATAACAGTGGCTTGGCACATAACCCTTGTTCACGTTTATGCTTTATGATTGCTCCAACAAATAGTTACAATCGGCCTAATGTTCCACATGTTTGCGGGCGGGCTAGGTTGTGGCAAAAACCATGCCTATTGGGGCCAAATCCAGATGGCTCCTGCGGCGGAGCATCTTCTTGCGAGCCCCAAAAAAAAGGTGATCGTTGGCATTGTCGCCGCCCAATTGAATTAGGGGGGCCATGCTCTGAAGGTCCACTTCCTTCCGGCGAATGCGCTCATACCCGTACAGCTTGTCGGCCCGAGCCAACTCTTCGGAGGCGCCGTAAGCAATTAACTTCTGTGGCTGCCCTATTTGTCCTCGGCTTTTTGATCGCCTTTGGTGTTGGTGGAAGTACGGGCTTTGAAGTTGGTTTTGACACGCGAAATCCGGGTCCTCTTCGCGCCGCTCATTCGGGTATAATGGCGGAAGGTGGTTGTACTTCGTGCCACACGCCCCACGGCGAAAATATTGCGGGATTTTTATTTGCGTCATTTTCAAATAGTGCGCCAGATCAAGCTGGTGCAAATAAATGCCTCGACTGCCATGTCTTTGATAGCGTGAACACGCCGCACACGGCAAATACTTGTGCGGGTTGCCACACTGCACATAAGGGGCGTGATATGCCTGTTTCTACAATGACAGATGTTCAGTGCAACGCGTGTCACAAGGTAAAGATTACCAATTTTTCTCAAGGACACCCGCAATTTAAGAAGAATTATCCCCATAATACTAGAACTTCTATAAATTTTGATCACACCAAACATTTAAATAATTATTTTAAGGATGAGCGTCATTCCAAGAATGCCCCTGAGGGTAGATGTATATCTTGCCACGACGTGTCTAGGGCATCACGAAATGTTCCCGTTCGTTCATTCGAACAAGTCTGTGCAAGCTGCCATGCAAAAGAAATCCAAACCCGAGATTTTACACTTTTCGAAATGCCTGAGCTATCAGTAAATCCATTTAATGCCGCCGATTTGACTGAAGTCTGTAGGATGACGCCCGACGAAACTGAAGCTGGTGAAGAGTTTATGTCGGTATCGGCAGAAACACCGAATGCACTGATAGCACTTCTTTTTGAATTGGAGGTTGATGATGCGGAAGCATACACTGAGGTTATAGGGGAAATCTTAACCCAAGCGATCGACGGGGGAGCTGTTGCCTTCGAAGCTGCGATTAGGGAATGGGAAGGAAGCCCGTCACGGTTATTAGCCGGTTTATCGCCAGAAATAGTTCGCCAGGCAACCTGTGCCTGGGCTTTTAATAGAGAGTACGAGGGCCCCGAACCGCCATCCCATGGCGGTTGGTACGCTGATGAATTATCGATTCGTTACAAAGCCAGTGCACATGGAGACCCAGTTATGAAGGCTTGGCTGAGCTTTGTAGCCAGTCTAGAAGAGGAAGATCTAACTGAAACACTTCTTGCTAAGGACGGTCCAGGTTCATGCCTAAATTGCCATGCTGTCAGTGAGAGGGACACCCTGGCTGTTGACTGGGCCCCAGTAAGTCGCGCTATCTCCGCCAACTATTCTTACAATCACGAACCCCATATTAACTTGCTCGGACCTGGCTCGCAGTGCGAGTCTTGCCACGCTATTGACAGTTCGGTTGATTACAAAGAAAACTTTTCCGCTTATGATCCCTCAAAATACATATCTACCTTTAAACCTATAGAACTCACCAATTGCGTCAATTGTCATGGAGCGACTAAACTAGCTAGCGGTTGCAGAACGTGCCATAGCTATCATGGTGAGAACGGTTTTAAGTCGCAGCAATTTTCTGGGGTTGTCGATAGTGATGGTAAGATACAAAAGGACTGATTTAATGACCTGCCAAAAGTTCCGATATTTCGGACTAGTTATTAGTTTTGCGCTAATTGCAACCTGGGCAGAACCAGGTATAGCTGAAACACCGTTAGCTAAGGATTACTATTCGGAAGAAAAAAATTATCCAAGTGCATCCCAGTGTGCCAATTGTCATCAACAAATTTATAATGAATGGGCCTCCTCTAGCCACGCTTACGCCTCAATCTCACCCATGTTCCATAAATTCGAGCAAAAAATTACTGATCTTACGAGAGGCACCATTGGAAGCTTTTGTGTCCGTTGCCATCAACAGGTTGGCACCCAAATGGGCGAAGCACGTGAGACGCCTCTATGGGAGCGAAGTGCTATCTCCCGTGAGGGTATAACCTGTATTACCTGCCACCGAATGCAGGAGGAATTTGCTAAGGTAAATGGCGAGCGAGAAGTGGTTCCTGCAGATATACACGCACCAGTTGCCGGTACTCTGCGTGGAAGTGTATTCGACAAAATAATTGAGCGAGCAGACGAATTGAAAATTGCAACGTCTTCAGACTCCAGAGGTACGCCGATCCATGCGGGTGTTTATAAATTTGAACAACTCGGAAAATCGGAATTTTGCGTGTCTTGCCATCAAGTAGCGGTAAATTTAGGGATCAAGCTTGAGGTTGTTTGGGATCAATATCGGGCCTCGCCCTCATTTAAGAAAGGCGAAACGTGCCAAGATTGCCACATGGGAAAGGTTCCAGGGCGAGCAGAGGGTTATGAGAGAGGACCCTCGGCCATTGTAAACGGCACACCGATCAACCCAAACCGACGCCACTCAAATCATGCTTTTTTTGGCCCAGGTTATCCTATCGCCCACCCAGGTATATTTCCCCACAATACCGAGGCAAAGCGATGGACTATTTTGGAATGGTTGAAATTTGATCACCGCGCCGGGTGGGGTAGTGAAAAATTTGAAGACGAGGTCGCTGATATAGCCCAAGCCATAGATGACATTCACTTTTCGCTTGAAGCGCTCGGCGGGGGGCGGGAAACGCTTGCAGCACTGGCCAAACTTGATGAGGCGGCATCTCGTGGGGTCTTAGCGTTCAAAAATGAACGGGGAATTAAACGATATAAGTCGGCGTTGGATAACTTGGACGGTGCAGTTGACCCGGATAGTCTCGATGGAGCTGTTGAAGAAATTAACAGTGCGCTAGCGGAGTTGAGACCGATAGCGGAAGATTTTAAGTCTGAGACGGCATTACCCGCGATCGAGCGCTTTGGATCGAGTATCAAAAAAATGCTGCTGACGGCGGTAAAAACGGCGCCGCAATATGAGGGTTCTTACGAGAACCTACAATCGGCCTCAGAGATTGTCGCTGCATCGCCGTCAGTAGAGGCTCACGAGAAATTTTCAGAGGCTGTCAGCGCACTACGTGCTGCAATGCCAGCAGCAGATAATACCTTCCAAAGTAGGCTCACAGAAATAAAAGTTGCTTTGGGGGTAAATTTCCCCGCTGTTTGGGCAGATGTCGGTGATCGCGAGGAAGCTCGCGAAATTATCTCGGTTAACGAGGGACGAATAGAAGAAAAGCGAGAGCTTCGTCGCCAGGTGATGGAAAATGGAATGAGAATAGATGGTCCTTTTTTTAGTTCAGATCTAAAAGTGGGCCAAGATTTAGCTTTCAATTATACAATTACTAATACTGACGAGGGTCATAATTTGCCATCTGGATCTCTGGGCGCCCAACCGGAACTTTGGTTTAATGTTGCCTTAGTTGACCCCGAAGGGATCACAGTATGGGAATCGGGTTATGTAGATGGTAATGGAGATTTTGCCGACGTGCACTCTTTAGAGGTGGCTAGCGGTGAGGTTGCACACGACGATCAACTATTCAATTTGCAGTCTAAGTTTCTAACGACTAACGTAAAAGGAACAGATCGGGAAATGTATTTGCCTGTTAATATGGACGTTGATCAATTACCTCTTCTGCGTCCGTCTAATGTGCCAACTACTGTGCTCAATCATCCACCATTTGCTCGAATGGAAGGAAGGTCTTTGCCGCCCCTAGCATCTCGTGATGCAGAATACAAAATTCCTGGGAAACTACTGAAAAAGCCAGGTAAATATCGTCTCGCGTCGCGTATGCGAAGTCGAGCTGAGCCCATATATTTTATGCGTTTTGTTGAAGCGACTACTGAGATGGAGCGGGCCATGAACGAATGGATGCTTGATATTCATCCTTACACAATCGAATTCGAGATACAGAAGTAGAACAATGTCCGGAATAGTCTTCCGAGTAGCAAATGCATTTATTGCGCTAGTGCTCATTCTGATTACCGGATTTTTTGATGCCTCTGCAGCTGGTGACCAGGGACCACGAGAGATGTCTCCAGATGCCAAACCCATTGATCATGATCGGTCAGTTTTTTCCAAAGACCCTAGTTACGAAGACAAGCCGTACTCGCCAGATGCTCAAGTTGAGATTTATGGAGGCAAGCGAGGGATAGATGCGCCCAGGCCACTGTTTGAGTTCCTGCGGCCGATTTATCGTGAAGGGCCATTTGGTGAAAGTAGTGACACTTTTGGCGCAAAGAATCTTCTTTCAACCGGCTTCCACATTGCTGGGGACTCTAGAACAGCCGTTGCCTATAACGATAATGGCGATGCAGAGGTCGGGCAAATTGCGACGAGATTAAACCTGGAGTTGGACTTTAAACTCACGGGAACAGAGCGGATACACGCCTTCATCCGCCCGCTAGATAAAAACGGGAACTTCACTCGCCACGAATTTTCGGGCGATGGTGAAGATAGCGAGGTAGAAGTCGATGGAAATATAGAAACGCTATTTTTTGAGGGCGATTTGGGGTCCATCCTGAGTGGTATCAATGATGAATGGTCTGAGATAGACCTTCCGTTATCGTTTGGTAAAACCCCTCTTTTGTTCCAGAATGGTGTTTGGGCAGAAGACGCAATAATTGGGGGGGCATTTGCCATCGCGGCCAAGAGCAGCCCGACCCTCGACATATCAAACATGGATTTCACTTTTTTTGCGGGCTTTGATGATGTCAATACGCCCGCTGTCACGAATGCTGATGGCGTTCAGAACGATGATAATCTAGACGTATATGGGCTAGCCACGTATTTTGAGACACTGGAGGGTTATTTAGAGGCGGGTTATGGATTTATTGACGGTTCGGGAGACTTCTCTGAATTTGGATACCATAGTCTTACTGCAGCATTCACAAAGCGTTATGGTGGTTGGCTCTCCAACAGTGTGAGAGGTATTTGGACGTTCGGGCAAGATGCTGACGCGTCTGGCCAGACCGCAGACGGCACAATTCTCCTGCTCGAAAATTCGCTAATAACCTCAAAACCATCCACTTATGTTCCTTATATGAATGTTTGGGCTGGTTTTGATCGGCCACAACCTCTGATGGATGATACAGGGCTTTTGAAGAACACGGGTATTGTGTTTGAAACGGATGGGTTGACCGGTTTTCCCAGTCTAGACGACACTGGCCATGATACATATGGAGGGGCAATTGGCTTTCAGTATCTTTTTAATCTCGACAGGCAAATCGTAGCCGAGGTGGCAACCGTCCAAATTATGGGTGATGATAATGAGACAGGTCGAGCGGCGGTATCGGATCAATATGGTTTTGGCATAAGATATCAGCAACCGATAAGTGATCGTCTTATTATTCGAGCCGATGTGATGTATGGAGCACTAAGAGAAGCCGAGGACGTTAGTGGGGCGCGTCTTGAGCTTCGGGTAAAATTTTAATTTCGGAGAAACTCAATGAGCGACGTGATTCAAATCGCCGCCCTCGCAACATTCGTAGTAGCGATTATCTATGTGGGAATGATGATACTGCGTGAGTGGAGTCTATTTGGTCATGCTTCTTTAAGAGAGTCCATCGAGCGCGAGAGGATGCACTCTGAGATCGGTGACATTCTTGAGCGTACCCGCAGACGAGAGGAAAAGGCGGATGGTGCCTGGTCAGGATTCCGCAAGTTTCGTGTTTCAAAAAAAATCCCTGAGGCCGAGGATATTTGTTCTTTCTATTTAGAGCCTCATGACAGGCGCCCGCTACCACCATTTGAGCCGGGACAATTTCTTAATTTCCAGCTTGATATTCCTGATAGATCCAAGCCTGCTTTGCCGTGCTATAGCCTTTCTGATTGTGCGAGACCAGATTATTATAGGGTCACTATCAAACGTCAGGGTCCGCCGCCATCCTCCCCTGAGGCTCCTCCGGGAGTCTCGTCATGTCATTTCCATGATAGGGTAGAGGAAGGGAATATCATTGATGTAAAGGCGCCTAAAGGCCAATTCTTCCTGGACACCGTGCGTCATACCCCAGTTGTACTTATTGGGGGCGGTATTGGAATCACACCAGTACTTAGCATGCTGAACCACATAGTCGAGACGGGTTCAACACGCGAAACATGGTTCTTCCTTGGTGTTCGCCATGGTGGCGAACACGTAATGAAAGAGCATCTCCGAGACATATCGGCTAACCATAAGAATGTACACATTATAGTCATGTATTCGAATCCCAGAGATAAGGACACATTAGGAGACGATTTCACTGAAGAAGGCCGAGTTAGCGTTGATTTATTCAAGCGTGTGTTACCGTCAAATAATTATGACTATTACTTTTGCGGGCCACCGCCAATGATGAATGCACTTTTTGAGGATCTCCGTGATTGGGAGGTTCCTGAAGTTAAAATTCACTATGAGGCGTTTGGTCCCGCGACAGTTGGAAAGAAGAAAGAGGCTGATCACCAGGCACCAGATTCTTCCTTTGTTTCCTCGGACGATAGCAAGAAATTTGATATTACGTTTTCGAGAACTGGTAAGACGCTTAAATGGGATCCCACAGCCCATTCTTTGTTGCGGTTTGCTTTGGACAACAATGTCGTTATTGATCATTCTTGTGAGGCGGGAAACTGCGGATCCTGTGTGATCGCGCTGAAGTCAGGAGAATTAGAATACATGTCCGACCCTGCGGAAACGGCGGAAGCAGGTACTTGCTATACTTGTATTACGATCCCAAAGGGTCCCGTAGATATTGATGCCTGAGGTTAAATTTTGGTTTCCAAAAACCAGTCGTAGGTCGTTTTAATTCCGTCCTCTAGTCTGATCGAAGAGGTCCAGCCCAAATCCTCCATTATGCGCGCATCCAGGAGTTTTCGGGGAGCGCCGTCAGGTTTGTCTGCGTCAAAATTGAGCGTACCTTCAAATCCAACAGCGCGCGCGATTGCGTGAGCTAAATCCTTGATGCTTATTTCTTCCCCGGTGCCAATATTCACGTGCGAGGGGGCAGAGTAGGACTTGAGGAGATGAACTAACGCATCCGCAAGGTCATCGACATGCAGAAATTCGCGCAACGGCGTTCCGGTGCCCCAGATGTCCAACGTCGCCTCACCCGCTTCTTTTGCCTGATGCGCCTTTCTGATCAGCGCCGGGATTACATGGCTGGACTGCAGGTCGAAGTTGTCTCCGGGCCCGTAGAGATTATTGGGCTGGGCGGAGATAAAATCCGCGCCGTACTGCTTTCTGTAGGCTTGGCATAATTTGATACCGGCAATTTTAGCGATTGCGTACCACTCATTTGTCGGTTCCAAGGGGCCGGTGAGGAGGGCATTTTCGGCCATCGGCTGGGCCGCATCCCGGGGGTAAATACACGCTGAGCCGAGAAAGAGGAGTTTCTCTGTTGCGGCTTCATGCGCGCCATGAATGATGTTGCTCTCAATCATCAGATTGTCATATAGGAATTCTGCCGGACGGGTTGAGTTGGCGAAAATGCCGCCCACCGTGGCCGCCGCCACAACAACAACATCAGGTCTATTGTGTTTCATCCAGGTTGTCACGCTGCCTTGATCTCTGAGATCAAATTCCTTCCGGGTCGCCGACAACAGGGTGCAATCCTCTGCCGCCAAGCGCCGGATCGTGGCGGAACCTACCATGCCCGTCTCACCCGCAACCCAGACTGTTTTCCCAGATAAGGAATAAGGTTCGATAAGTTTACAGCCCATGACTTTCTGCCTTTATCAATTCCCTGTCAGCGCGGACCATTTCTCTCACGAGATCTTCAAAACTTCTTTTGGTGGCCCAACCGAGGATATTTTTTGCTTTTGTGGGATCGCCTAAGAGGCTGTCCACCTCCGTCGGACGAAAATATTGAGGGTCTACTTCAACTAAAATGTCTCCGGTGGCCGCGTCCACGCCGGTTTCTGTCTCACC
>MDTB01025209.1_pt1 | contig 10653 bp, 8 predicted proteins | sample 811161 | NCBI WGS metagenome assembly MDTB01 (sample SAMN05326650, study PRJNA326480) | marine metagenome | isolation source: seawater | place: Mediterranean Sea | collected 2009
ATATGATGTTTCTTTTTGAAAAATTGAGAAACAACAAGAATTATAATGAATTAGAAAAATATAAAGATGTAAGCCCAGACCTTGTAAAAGATATCTTACAAGAAGCAGCAAAGATAAATCAAAATCTTATATTACCGCTTGCAAAAGCTGGAGACGAAAATCCAGCAGTTTTAGAAAATGGGGTCGTACGAACTCCTCCTGGTTACAAGGAAGCATATACAAAATATATTGAGGATGGATGGACATCATTATCTTGTGATCCAAAATATGGAGGACAAGGTATGCCAAAAACAGTGAGTGCTTTTTTCGATGAAATGTTATCCTCAGCTAGTCTTTCATTTAAACTTTATAGTGAACTTAGTATTGGTGCGTATAATTGTATAAATCATCATGCTACAGATGATATTAAGAATAAATATTTACCAAAAATAGTCGAAGGTAAATGGAGTGGTACTATGTGCTTAACAGAGCCGGTGTGTGGAACTGACCTGGGTTTACTTAAAACTAAAGCAAAAAAACAATCTGATGGAACTTATAAATTAACTGGACAAAAAATCTTCATTACTTCCGGTGATCATGATCTGACTGAAAATATAATTCATTTAGTCTTAGCAAGAGCTGATGATTCTCCTGATGGAACAAAAGGGATAAGTTTATTTTTAGTACCTAAATTTATTGTCAAAGATGATGGAACTATAGGACCTAGAAATGGGATTTCAACAGGATCGATAGAAACTAAGATGGGCATAAAGGGATCAGCCACTTGTGTTTTAAATTTTGATGATGCCACTGGATATATGATTGGTGATAAAGATAAAGGTTTGAGTGCCATGTTTACGATGATGAATCTTGAGAGAATAGTTGTTGGTATTCAAGGTTTAGGTATTTCAGAAATTGCTTATCAAAACTCTTTGTCATATGCAAAAGAAAGAAAACAAGGAAAAACAAATAAGACGAAATCAAAAAATGGAGCTGATTTTATTATTGAACATGCAGATATTAAAAGAACATTATTAAATATGAAGTCAATTATCGAAGGTGAGAGAGCTTTATGTTTCTGGTTATCCCAACAGACTGAAGTTAGTTTGTATCATCCAGATGAAAAAGTTCGTCAAGAGGCGTCTGATTATGTTTCTCTGATGACTCCTGTAGTTAAATCATTATTTACGGACTTGGCTATGGAAATAACTAGTGATGCAATGCAAATTCATGGGGGGTATGGGTATACAAAAGATCAAGGAATAGAACAGTTATATAGAGATAACAGAATTACACCTATATATGAGGGAACTAACTCAGTCCAAGCTGCTGATTTAGTTTTTAGAAAACTATCAAATAAAAACGGAAGTATAATCAATAAATTCTTAGACAAGGTTAAATCTGAATGTAATTCTAATAATGAAAAAATTAAACCATTTGTATTAGAATTTAATAATCACATGAGTGTCTTGAAAAAATTTAGTGATTGGGTGATGGATAGAGCAAAAACAGAAAAAGATGACGTGAGTGCAGCTGCAAATGACTATTTGAAAACTTTAGGTTATGTGTCAATTGCTTATGCATGGATTAAGGTTTTAGAGGTAAGTTTCGAAGATTATAATGAAAATAAAAACTTCTATGATGATAAAATAAATACCGCAAGATTTTACTTTGACAAAGTATTACCAAGGGTTGAACAACATTACAAGTCAGGCATCTCTGGTAGTTCAAATTTAATGAATTTCAAATTTAATTAAAATGAGTCATTACGATACTAATTTGGATAAAAATAATGCAAATTATGTTCCATTAACTCCTTTGACTTTCCTAAAAAGAGCTAAAGAAATTTATCCAAATTATGAAGCAGTTATTTATGAGGACCGTAAATATACTTGGGATCAGGTTTATAAAAGAACAGTTAAATTTGCTAGTGCACTTAGTAAAATTGGTGTTGGGAAAGGTGATACAGTTTCTTTTTTAGCTTTTAATACTCCAGAAATTTTTGAAGGTCATTATTCAGTGCCAATGACAGGAGCAGTGTTAAATACTATCAATATTAGATTAGATGCTAAAACAATCGCTTATATTTTAGATCACAGTGAAGCAAAAGTATTAGTTGTTGATAGACAACTTCATGTTGAAGTAAAAAAAGCTCTAAGCACTTTAAAAAGAAAAATTATTATAATTGATATAAATGATAAATTTGCTGATCAATCTAAGTGTGAGCAAATTGGTGAATTAGAATATGAAAGTTTTTTGAGTACTGGTGATGAAAATTATGATTGGGAAATGCCCGAGGATGAATGGCAGGCAATATCATTGAGTTATACATCTGGTACTACAGGAAATCCAAAGGGTGTTGTTTATCATCACAGAGGATCTTACCTAATGTCTACTGGAAGCGCAGTAGCTTGGAATATGCCAAATAGATTAAATTTTTTAACTATTGTTCCAATGTTTCATTGCAATGGTTGGGGGTACCCATGGACTATACCTATGTTAAATGGAAGGACTATATGTTTAAGAAATATTGATGTTAAAAAAATATTTGAATTAATTGATAAATACGATGTAACTCATTTTGGTGGAGCACCTATAGTATTGAATATGATTACTGGTGCACCAGAGTCTGATAGAAAAAAACTAAAACAAAAAGTTTATGTACTCACTGCAGGAGCACCACCTCCAAGTATTATATTTAAAAAAATGAATAAACTTGGATTTGAAGTAATGCACGTCTATGGATTAACAGAAACTTATGGACATGTTACTCAATGTGCTTGGAATGATGCCTGGAATGAATTTGATGAAGAAAAACAAAATGAGATTAAAGCAAGGCAAGGAGTGAGATATCCAAACACTGAAGGAATAGCAGTTATGAATCCTGAAACAATGACAGAGGTTCCTAAAGATGGAAAAACTATTGGTGAGATTATGATCAAAGGAAATATTGTTATGAAAGGATATTTTAAAGACAAAGAAGCGACTTCTAAAGCGATGGATGGAGGCTGGTTCCATTCTGGAGATTTAGCGGTAATGCATTCTGATGGATATGTTAAAATTCAAGATAGATCGAAAGATATTATTATTTCAGGAGGTGAAAATATCTCTTCAATTGAAATAGAAAATACTCTAGCAAAACACCCTTCCGTATCTATTGCAGCAGTAGTGGCTAAACCGGATAATAAATGGGGTGAAGTTCCGTGTGCTTTCATTGAAATGATTAAAGACAAACCTGTAACTGAAAAAGAATTAATAAGTTTTTGTAAAGAAACACTTGCTGGATTTAAAGTGCCAAAACAAGTAGTTTTTTGTGATTTACCTAAAACTTCAACTGGTAAAATTCAAAAGTTTGAGCTTAGAAAAAAATTTTAGGTAAGTAATTGATATTTCAAATAGAAAATAAAAATATTTTTGCATCAGACACTGGTCAAGGTATAGATATCAAAAAAAAAACTATTGTATTCTTACATGGAAGTGGCCTTTCCCACATTGTTTGGTCGCTTACTGAACAATTTTTTTCAAATAAAAATTTTAATGTTTTATCAATAGATTTACCTGGTCATGGAAATTCTGATGGGCCTTGTTTAGATAGTATAGAAAAAATTGCTGATTGGTTAGAAAGAATATTTAGTAAATTAAATTTAAATAATTTAATTTTGGTAGGTCATTCTCAAGGTTGTTTAGAAATACTTGAATATGCAAGTAAATATAAAGATAGATTAAATAAATTAGTTTTTATTGGAGGATCAAATAAAATGCCTGTTCATCCAGATTTGATCGAGCTTGCTCAAAATGGAGATTCAGATGCTGTCAAATTGATGATGAAATGGGGATATGAAGGTTCAAAAAAATTTATAGGAGGAAATCCTGTAGAGAAAATAATTCAATCGCCTAGAGACATAAGTGAAATATTAGCAGTCGATCTAAATGCATGTAATAATTATTCTAATGGTGCTGAGGCAGCAAAAACAATAAATTTTCCTAGTTTATTAATTTTTGGAGAATTGGATAAAATGGTTAATCTAGAGAAAGCAAAAAAATTTGGAGGTTTAATAAAAAATTCAACAACGCATGTAATTAAGGGATGTGGACATATGATAATGATTGAAAAAGCTTTTGAAATGCGAGAAAAGATTTTAGAATTTTTAGATTCATGAAAAATTATTCAATAGCTAAATCAAGACGAATAAGAAGCACTCCTTATACTTCGAGAATAGAAAAACAAGGTGTTACAGCATACACTGTTTATAATCATATGTTATTACCTGCTGCGTTTGGTTCTATAGAAGATTCGTGTAACCATCTAAAAAAAAATGTACAAGTTTGGGACGTAGCAGCTGAAAGACAGGTAGAAATATTTGGGGATGATGCAGCTAAACTTGTACAACTTATGACTTGTAGAGATTTATCAAAATCAAAAATTGGAAGATGTTATTATTGTCCTATCATCGATGATAATGGAAATTTAGTAAATGATCCTGTAATTTTGAAATTAGCTGAGGATAGATGGTGGATTTCTATTGCTGACTCAGATGTTATCTTTTTTGCAAAAGGTCTTGCATCTGGGAACAATTTTAAAGTCAAAATTTTTGAACCTAATGTTGATATAATTGCAATACAGGGTCCAAAATCATTTGGTTTAATGGAAAAAGTTTTTGGAAAAAAAATAAATGAATTAAAATTTTTTGGTTTTGATTATTTTGATTATAAAGGTGTTAAGCACTTGATAGCTAAATCTGGATGGTCAAAACAAGGAGGATTTGAAATATACGTGGAAAATACTCAATCTGGTTTGGATCTTTACGATCATTTCTTTGAAATAGGCGAAGAATTTAATTTAAAACCTGGCTGTCCAAATCTTATTGAAAGAATTGAAAGTGGTCTTTTATCTTACGGAAATGATTTTGATAATAATGACAATCCTTTTGAATGTGGTTTTGATAAATATGTAAATTTAGATTCTGAAATATTTTTTTTAGGTAAGGATAAATTAAAGCAAATTAAAAAAGAGGGAATAAAACGAAGGTTAATGGGAGTTTATATTGACATTGATAAAATTAATTTAATCAAATCTTTAAATATTAAAGATGATAAAGGAAATATTATTGGTGATTTAAGATCAGCTTGTTATTCACCACATTTTAAAAAAGTTATAGGAATAGCAATGATAAATGAGCCATATTGCAAAGCATCTGCAACTGGATTGTTGGAAATTGAGGGAAATTCTTTGGCTGTAAAAGTTTGCGATTTGCCTTTCATCTAGTATAAAATCTACATCATGAATATTGCAATTGTAGGAGCAACAGGAAATGTTGGCAGAAAAACTTTAGAAGTTCTTGAAAAAAAAGAACTATCTATTGATAATCTGTATTTAGTTGCTTCATCCAAAAGTGCTGGAAAAAAAATTAGTTTTAAGGGTAAAGAATACGAGGTTTTTGATTTAGAAAATTTTGATTTTTCTAAAGTAAGAATTGCTTTTTTTGCAGCAGGAGGAAAAATCTCTGAAAAATTTGCAGAAAAAGCTGCAAAGTATTGTATAGTTATTGATAACTCAAGTTTCTATAGAATGGATCCGGATGTTCCTTTGATTGTTCCGCAGGTAAATTCAGATGATTTAAAAAATAATAAAAAAAATATTATTGCCAATCCAAATTGTTCAACAGCGCAATTAGTGATTGCTTTGAAACCTTTACATGACCTTTTTGTAATTAAAAGAATAGTAGTCTCTACATACCAATCAGTTTCGGGAGGTGGTAAAGCACCAATGGATGAATTGATTGAACAAACTAAATTAGTTTTAGATGGAAAAGAAGTAAAATCTAAAAATTTTACAAAACAGATAGCTTTTAATGCTATCCCCCATATAGACATATTCTCAGATGATGGTTACACAAAAGAAGAATTAAAAATGACTAATGAAACAAAAAAAATTTTAGATAGTAAAATTGATTTAACGGCAACTTGTGTAAGGTTACCTATTTCAGTCTCACACTCAGAAGCAGTGAATTTACAATTTGAAAAGCCATTTTCTCTTGAAAAAGTTAGAGACGCACTAAATAATTTTAATGGTTGTAAAGTAATTGATGAAAGAGTTGATGGTGGATATATAACACCGTTAGAAGCTGAGGGAAAAGATGAAACATTCATTTCAAGAATAAGAGAAGATAAAACTATAAAAAATGGATTAAATTTGTGGATTGTTTCAGACAATCTTTTAAGAGGCGCGGCCTTGAATGCAGTAGAAATTGCCGAGACATTAATTAAGAATAATTTTTATGGAAAATAAAACACCACTATCACCTCATATTCAAATTTATAAGTGGCATATTTCATCGTTAGTATCTATATCTCATAGAATTACGGGAATTATAAATGTAATTGCAATTACATTAATTTGCTTATTAGCTTCAATACTTGTTTTTGGTGAAAGTAATTATGAATTTATAAATTTATTTTTAAGTTCATTAATAGGTAAATTTTCTATTTTAGGACTTACATGGTCTTTTTCTTTTCAAATTTTAAGTGAGATAAGACATTTTATTATGGATTTAGGGTATGGTTTTGAGCTTAGGACTACAAAGATAACTGGGTTGATTGTAATATTTGGATCAATAATTTTAACAGTAGCTTTCTATTTAATTGGAAAAAATTTTTTTTAAAATGATAAATGCAACTAAAAAATGGATTTTTTTAAAAATTAGTGGAGCAACATTAGTTCCATTAATGATATGGTTTATTTTAAATTTTATTGCAATTTATGATCAAGCTTACTTTGTTGTTATAAATTTTTTTACAAGTACATTATCAAAGTTTTTATTTAGTTTATTCATTGTTAATGCTTATTTTTTTTCAGCACTAAGTATTAGCGAGGTTTTTGAAGATTATATTAAAAATGATCAAATCAAAAATGTCGCAAACAGACTTTTGTATGCTTCAGCAGTGGTAATTCCACTAATTACAATTATATTAATATCTAGGTTATGAGTTTTTATAAAATTATAGATCATGAATATGACGTGGTAGTCTTAGGTGCTGGTGGTTCAGGTTTAAGAGCTGCAGTTGGTTTAAGTGAGGCAGGACTAAAGACAGCATGTATTTCAAAAGTTTTTCCAACGAGAAGTCATACTTCCGCTGCACAAGGAGGTATTTCAGCTGCCCTTGGTAACATGGGTGAGGACGATTGGCGTTGGCACATGTACGATACAGTAAAAGGTGCAGATTGGTTAGGAGATCAAGATAGTATTGAATATCTTTGTAAAGAAGCACCTAAAGCAGTTATAGAACTAGAAAAATATGGTGTGCCTTTTAGTAGAACAGATGATGGAAAAATTTATCAAAGACCATTTGGTGGAATGACTAAAAATTATGGAAATGGGATTGTACAAAGAACTTGTGCCGCTGCTGATAGAACTGGTCATGCGATTTTACATACCTTATACGGACAAGCACTAAAGCATAAAACAGAATTCTTTATTGAATATTTTGCTTTAGATCTTTTAATGAAAGATGGAGCCTGCAAGGGATTAATTGCTTGGAATTTAAACGATGGAACTATTCATAGGTTTAGAGCTCATACTGTAATTATTGCAACAGGTGGTTATGGTAAAGTTTATTATTCAGCAACATCTGCTCACACTTGTACTGGAGATGGTAATGCGATGGTTTTAAGAGCAGGTTTACCATTGCAAGATATGGAGTTTGTTCAGTTTCATCCAACAGGAATTTATGGTCATGGTACATTAATAACAGAGGGTGCAAGAGGTGAAGGAGGGTATTTAACAAATTCTAAGGGTGAGAGGTTTATGGAAAGATATGCACCTAAAGCAAAAGATTTAGCTTCAAGAGATGTAGTTAGCAGATCAATGTCCATTGAAATTAATGAAGGAAGAGGTGTTGGAAAAGACCAAGATCATGTTCATTTAAACTTAAGTCATTTAGACAAAGATATAATTGAGAGTAGATTACCAGGTATAACTGATGCAGCAAGATTATTTGCAAATGTAGATGTTACTAAAGAACCAATTCCAGTTGTGCCAACTGTTCATTATAATATGGGTGGTATACCAACAAATTATAAGGCAGAAGTTTTAACAGTGAACGGTTCAGAAAAGACTGTTCCAGGGTTAATGGCAATAGGAGAAGCAGCGTGTGTTTCAGTTCATGGTGCAAATAGACTTGGTTCTAACTCTTTAATTGATCTAGTTGTTTTTGGAAGAGCGGCAGCAAAAAGAGCTGCAGAACTTATTAAACCAGGAACACCTCATGAAGAAATAAGTGAAACTGAAACTCAAAAATGTTTGGATCGTTTTGATAAAATTAGAAACGCCAATGGTAATATTGGAACAGCAGAATTGAGACTTTCAATGCAGAAGTCAATGCAATCTAAATGTGCAGTTTTTAGAACAGAAAAAACACTTAAAGAAGGTGTAGATGAGATTAGAAAAACTTATGATGGTTTGAATAATCTATCTGTAAAAGATAAGTCATTAATATTTAATACTGATTTGGTTGAGACTTTAGAATTTGATAATTTAATTAGACAAGCAGTTGTTACAGTAGACTCTGCATATAATAGAAAGGAAAGTCGAGGAGCACATGCAAGAGAAGATTTTCCTAAAAGAGATGATGAAAAATTTATGCAACATACACTTGCTTGGTGTGATGGCAAAGACACAAAAATAAGCTATAGAGAAGTTCACAAGTCTACTTTAACAAATGAAGTTCAATATTTTCCACCTCGGGAAAGAGTTTATTAATGGTTCAGATTAATTTACCTGAAAACTCTAAAGTTACAAAAGGTAAATATTTTAAAGATAAAACTGGATCTAAAAATTTAAGGAAAGTAAATATTTATAGATGGGATCCTTCCACTGGAGAAAATCCAAGAGTTGATACTTATGAAGTTGACATGGATAACTGTCCTTCCAAAGTATTAGATATTTTGAATAAAATTAAAAATGAAATAGATTCAACCTTAACTTATAGAAGATCATGTGCTCATGGAGTTTGTGGTTCATGTGCAATGAATATAGGTGGAAAAAATGGTTTAGCTTGTACTACACCACATTCTGAAATTAATGGAGATATCGATATTTATCCACTACCCCATTTAAAAGTTAAAAAAGACTTAATAGGAGATTTAGACGGTTTATACAAACAATATCAATCAATAGAGCCGTGGTTAAAATCTAATTCTAAATCAGAAACAAAAGAAATCATTCAATCAAAAGAGGATAGAGCAAAGTTAGATGGTGCATACGAATGTATAATGTGTGCATGCTGCTCAACTTCGTGTCCTAGTTATTGGTGGAATGGTGATAAATATTTAGGTCCAGCAGTCTTATTACAAGCATATAGATGGATTGTAGATAGTAGAGATGAGGAAAGAGCAGCTAGACTAAAAAAAGTTGCTGACGAACTTAAGTTGTATCGTTGTCATACAATTCTTAACTGTACAAGCGCATGTCCTAAAGGATTAAATCCAGCAAAAGCAATAGCTGAAATAAAAAAAATGTTAGCAACCACTAATATTTAAACAATAGACTAATAAGAATTTTTAATCTAAAAGATCGTATTCATGAAATTAATTGAACATTTTGTAGGCGGAAAAATAATTCCAGGAACTTCTGATAAGAAAGGTAAAGTATTCAATCCTGCAACTGGAGAACAGGAGAAAGAAGTAAGATTAGCTTCTAAGGCAGATTTAGATCAAGCAGTTATAATTGCAAAAAAAGTGTTTGATGAATGGTCATTAAAACCTTCTCTTCAAAGAGCTAGAATAATGTTCAAATTTAAGGAGTTAATAGAAAAAAATTCAGATGAACTGACACAATTAATTGTAGCAGAACATGGGAAAGTTTATGAAGATGCAAAAGGATCTTTGACCAGAGGACTTGAAGTTGTTGAATTTGCATGTGGCATTCCACATCTACTTAAAGGAGAATTTTCAGAAAATGTTGGAACTAACGTTGATAGTTGGTCTATACGACAACCCTTAGGAGTCGTTGCAGGAATTACACCATTCAATTTTCCAGCTATGGTTCCAATGTGGATGTTTCCTATAGCTATTGCTTGTGGAAATACTTTTATATTAAAGCCATCAGAAAAAGACCCATCATGTTCAATAAGATTAGCAGAACTTTTAAAAGAGGCAGGTTTACCAGATGGTGTTTTTAATGTTGTAAATGGAGACAAAGAGGCTGTGGATGCAATTCTTGCCAATAAAGATATTAAAGCTGTAAGTTTTGTAGGCTCAACTCCTATTGCAAAATATATATATGAAAACTCTGCTAAAAATGAAAAAAGAGTTCAAGCATTAGGTGGCGCTAAAAATCATTTAGTTGTAATGCCTGATTGTGATTTAGAGGGTGCTGTAAATGGACTAATGGGAGCTGCTTATGGGTCAGCAGGTGAAAGGTGTATGGCACAATCAGTTGCTGTTGCAGTTGGAGATATTGGAGATGAATTAGTATCAAGATTATCAAAAAAAGCAGAGGCTTTAAAAGTTGGTCCTGGAATGGACAAAAATTCTGAAATGGGTCCTTTAGTGACAAAAGAACACTTAGAAAAAGTAAAAAGTTACGTTGATTTAGGAGTAAAAGAGGGAGCAAAATTATTAGTTGATGGAAGAAACTTAAAATTACAAGGATATGAAAATGGATTTTATATCGG
>MDTB01224582.1_pt1 | contig 10653 bp, 13 predicted proteins | sample 811161 | NCBI WGS metagenome assembly MDTB01 (sample SAMN05326650, study PRJNA326480) | marine metagenome | isolation source: seawater | place: Mediterranean Sea | collected 2009
GCCACAATAGTTGATTTGTTTTCTAATTCTATATTACCTTTGTTCCAGTTTATTACACCTTGTTGTAACCATTTTGGTAAATTTTCATATGCTAATTGTAGTCTGCCTAATATATCTCTAGCAGTTGATGATTTATTGGCAAGTAAAGCTATATTTGAATTAGGATTAAATAAGGCATAATGTAAAAGATAAGATATAGTTGTTGTTGATTTACCTGATTGTCTAGGTAATTTACAAATTGTAAATCTATTATTATGAATTGTATTAACTATCTTTTTTTGAAAGTCATACATTTTAAAAGGTATTAAGCCTTCATCAAGAGATACAATTTGAATATATTTTTCCATAAAATACAATGGGTCATTAGCACATTTTTGATATTCTAAAATTTGCTCTTCAGTAAACTCAACAGGTGTGTTTACTTTTTTTAAATTTGGATTTCCTAGATATGCGTCGTTACTCATCAAAAGACCACCATCCTGTTATAATATATTTTGGTTGAGTTTTTGAAACTATGCCTCTATGAGTATGTGTAAAAATAGCAGGCCATATTACAGTATTACCTTTTCTTGCTTTTGTAATTTTTTTTTGATATAAAAACTCTGTACCACCATCATCATCTACGTCATTTAAATAAGTCATAAAAGTTAAATATCTACCTCTGACATTTGGCCAACCATCATTTTCAAAATGATACATTGTAAATCCTTGCCCTGGTTTATAGAATTGTATTTTTATATTTTGATTTACATTAAAACCATAAGTCTTATCAACATAAGGATACTTTTCTCTATATTTAAAATAACATTTTTGTAATTCTTTAATATATCTTTGACCTTCAGGCAATTTAAAAAATTCTTCAGGAGGCATAATTAACTCTGTACTTTGTTTTTTATTATGACTAACTTTATCACCAACAGTGCCTTCAAGGTGTCTCTGTTTGTTTATATGATAAAATTTAATTAAATCATCACACAAACTTTTATCAGTTTTATATGTTTCAATAAAATTAGTCATTTAATATTATGCCTTCTATGTGAGTATAACCTAACTTGACGGCGGCCGTAACTCTTTGATTGCCTTTCCATACACCATACTCTCTTTCTCTATAAATTTTACCACCTGCTCCATATTTTGGTGTTTTTGATTTAGTATATTTTTTAACTTGAATAGGATCAATCATTTCAGCGCCGTTTAATATATCTTCAGCACCGTTTACCAATTTAGAATTATTTTTTTCGTAATAAAGATTATAGTTTAACTCACTAATCGGAAATATCTGTTTTTTCGGGTGTAATGTTTTTGCTTTTAATACCTTCATCTTCTTTTTTTCTATTCAACATTTTTTGTAATTCAGCAGTTGACCCTACAAACAAAGCATTTTTAATATTAGCGTTAGATGTTTTTGGTAATTGTTTTAATTCTTTTAACTTGGCTTGTAAATCTTGTAGTTTATCTACGGTGTCAGCAACATTTTTAATACCTGCCAATGCTACCTCATACGCTCTAGGGTGTTGGCCTTCTTTTGCCACATCTAATATGCCTTGTATAGCTTCTTGGCCTCTTTCGATTAAATTATAGTAATTTTCTCTACTATATTTGTAATCGTTATCAACATCTTCTTTTTGTTTATCTTCTTTACGAGGCACCAAAGGTTTAAATTCTTTTTCAACCTTTTCTACTTCTTTTTCAATGCCAAGTATTTCGTTGACTTTTTCTTCTAGTTTACTCATAAAACTATTTATTCAACTCTAAAACTTTTAAAGTAAGAAGGTAAGCCTAAATGTTTTCTACGATCAAATATGTTTTCATCAGCAGTATTTCCTGGGGTGTCCATATCTTTGTTTTTTGAATTAGCATTATTGTAGTGTAAAAACACCTGAGCACAATGATCCCCTAAAAACACCTCTCGCCAATGTTCTAATATCATACCCTCATAAACTAACATATCGCCAGGTTTTAATGTTATTTTTGTGCCTTCATTTTTAGAGTCAACAGTGTAATTTTTGCCTGTTTCAGGATCAATGTCAGCTGGTATACCAACATTTTTCTTTGCCTCTAAATAAATTGGCCAATCATCACCGCCCAAATTCATTGTTGTAGATATTTCACAACTAAATCTGTCTTTGTGTCTATGTAAAATATCACCTTTTTTATAAATTCTAGCGTATGTATAATTAGGGTTTAATTTTAATCCTGTTGCTTTTTCCATTTGTGGCTGACATTTTAACATTAAAGTCTCCATTGCTATATCAGCATAATGAGAATAAGTTTTAGGCACCTGTTCATCATTCCAAACACCGAAATAATCTGTAAATGGTGAGATAAATCTTGTGTCAAAAAGTGTCCTAGCGACTTGTCTTTTCATTAAAAAATAATTATAAACAAAACCAGCTAGGTCTTTACTGATTGCATTTTTTATAACTATGTAATGATCTTTTTTAAATTTAGCTTTCATTATTTCATACCTTTCGCTGTATCAACTATAATATTTCTAACTGCTTGTAAATTAAAGTGAATAAATCTAAATGGCTCAATTCCCATATCAACAGCAAACTCGTGTGGCACATAACCAGGAAAAAATACTAATGTCCCTGGTTTAGGTCTAATATGAATTTTATCTGTCATTGGACTAACTTTTGTCTCATCTTTTTGAGGTAGTTTAGTCATCATAGCTCCTGCTCTAGGATCGTGAAATATAGGATATGATGTTTTATCAGAAGCCTTTAGAAAATAAAAACCTGATATATGATTGTCCCAATGAACGTGTGTGCTGTGATGGCCGCCACCGTTTTTAGAAAATTCTTGTACCCAAAATTCTGTAAAAAATACTTTATATTTTTCCATATCATAGCCCCACTCATTTAGTAAATTCCAAGATGTGGCACCAATGTATTTTTCTAATTCTTTTAAACCAGGATCGCCATTTAAAGGTGTTGAGTGATAACTCATTCCGTGGTCTTTTACTTTCAACCAATCTTTATTACCTAAAATCTTTTTTCTTTCTTTTAGTTTTGGTTGATTCATCTTTTCAGATTCTTTTATAAATTTATCTGTAGCCTTTATAGCTGATGATAACCATTCTGGTTTTTGAATAGAATAAATTGGTGTGCTAAAATGCCAACCTGTATTCAAAACGTCTTTTTTACCTGCCGTAACTGCCATTCTATATTCTCCTTAAATTCAATATTATATATCCTTTACCTAAAAGGGTACCCCAGGTTCCATATTACTAATGAGTATCTTGTGCCTCTAGTAACTGGCGATACTCTATGCCACATAAAACTTGGAAAAACAATTATTGAACCTCTTGGTCTAATTTCTTCACAAGTTTTAATTGCTGTTTTTTTACTATGTTCCCAATCTATTTGATTTCTAAAATCAAACTCTAAATTACCACCATCATATTCATCAGGATCATTTAAACTTACAGTGACCGATAATTTTCTGATTTTACCGTGGTCTAAAGGATATTTACCTGTCACAGAATAAGGTACACCGTTTTCATCTTTATCTTTTGATCTATCATAAGGTTTATCCCAACTATCACAATGCCAACCATAATATTGTCCTTTACCATATTTTGTAAATTGACAAGACTCTGACCAATCCCATTGAAAATTCCAGCCTGCTATTCTATTTGCATCGTTTACATAAGGGTGTATTTCTTTATAAATCCATCTATCATTCATCCAAACAACATCAGATTTTCTTTTCTTTTGAATATTTTTAATTGTTGATTTTTTTAATTTACCATCAATTTTTCTAGCGTTTTCTGCTTCAACACCACCTGTAACAGCCATTTGAGAATTATGTTGTTTACCATATTTTATAATCTCGTCACATAATATAGGTGACAACGCCGATTTAAAGTAGTAATAATTGTTAGTCAAATTCATTCTAGCTTCCTCTTTTTAAAATTAAAGTATCAAAATCATTTTCATTGCCTAGTTTACCTTCAAAAAATATATTAAAAGCTAAACTACCTCTTGGTTCATCTGAAACATTTTTTTCTGTTGTATGTAAAAGATGAGATGGAAATAATAATAATTTACCTTCTTCAACCTCTACACTATGCTCGTAAGTGTTATATTCATTAACCATATTTAGTGGTAAAGAATAAGAACTAGAAAACAAGTTATTAGTAAAACGATTTCTTTGAAATAAAATATTACCACAGTTTTTAGGTGTTTTAAAATAATATACACCACTAACAAAAGAATTAACGTGGTAGTGTGATACTGCCATATCATCTTTTTCGTGTATTATTGACCAAGAGCTTGATATGTAAAAATTTATAGTTTTGTTTATTTGAAAAATATTATAGAGATAATTATTAATCTCTTTTAAAATTTTTTGTTTTAGTGAAGAATATTTTGTATTGTCTAAAATATGTTTATCGAGTGAAGTAAGGCCGTTTTTTGTATCATTTTGTTTTACAACATCATAATTTTCATTTAACAAAAAGTCTTTTTCTTTTTTGTTAACACCTATATTACTTTCAAAAACTGTTGTAGGAAATAAATTATATATCTTGCTCATATTCAAATTTCATCATAGTGTAGTATATATAAAGATATTAAGATGTCTGGAATTTGTATCTTAAAATTACAATACCTTTACCACCAGCACCACCTGTAGCATTTTGGTTTCCACCACCACCGCCTCCGCCGCCGCCAGTATTAGCAGAGCCAGCTGTTCCTGGAGCAGGATTACCTACACCACCTGTTCCTCCACCACCTGATCCTCCTGGTCTATTACCACTAGGATTTGGTTGTGAAGCACCACCACCGCCACCACTAAAATATCTTGTTGAACTCACTGGACCTGATGTACCAGCACAACTTACTGCTAGACTTGGAGAAACAAATGATCCAACAGCACCTGTTGAAGCAGCTGTTGTAGCGTCTGGACCAGCAGCTCCAGCACCACCACCGCCACCACCAGCAAAACTAGGTTGACTAGGGCCTCCTGTACCACCAGGATTACCTTGAGGTGGAGAAACTGGTGGAGTGTTACCTGTTCCGCCAGCACTTTCGCCGTGTGATCCACCACCACCTGAACCTCCTGGAGCTCCAACATTTCTAGCTGCTCCTTGGTTTGGACTTGGGATACCAGGACCATTTGAACTACCTCGGCCACCGCCTGAAGATGTAATCGTAGAAACTATTGAGTTTGAACCTGTGTTAGCAGCTTGTTGTGGGCCACCACCAGAGCCTCCACCACCAACTGTAACTGGATATGTACCAGTAGCAAATGTAAATCCTGTTGGAGCTGCTAAAGGTGATGTAGTCGGACCAGGAAGGCTCAGAGCATTTGATACTCTAAATCCTCCACCACCGCCTCCGCCTCCGCCAGCGCCTGGTTCTGTATTTCCACCACCGCCACCGCCACCAGCGACAACTAGATAATCTACTGAGCCGTCTGCTGTAGGTAAGTTTTTAGCGGCTGTTGAAACTACAAAACATCCATCGCCTGTAAAAACGTGAACTTTAAAATCACCTGAAGTTGTTATCGTACCACCTGTAGCTGCGTAATAAGCTGGTGAATATGGGTCACCTGTAGGGTCTGATTTTGCCTCATTTTCAAATGAAGTCCAGCCGTTTGTATCATCAGCATAAACTAAAGTTAATCTTGTATCATTTGTTGATAATGATATGTCTCTATTTAAACCACCTAATTTTTCGTTTGATGTATTAATTATACAATCATTTGTAGCAAAAGTACCAGCATAATCTACAATTGATATTGTGTCACCTAAAGTAGGCGAAGCAGGTAATACTACTTCTATGACACCGCCTGTTGTATTTAAAAAATAACCCTCGCCAGCCTTTAAATTGTAAACTGTTGAACCGTCAGCATTCAATGGTGCTTGCCATTGAACATCTAAACCTTGTGAATTTCCTAATTTTCTTGTTTTTACACCCATATTTTATCCTATACTGGTAAATACCTAAAAGCTATTTCTGCTGAGGCCGCTGGTGCCGTAGCAAAAGTTAAAGTTGTTGATGATATTGTATAATCTGTTGTAGGAATTAATGTAACACCATTAACTAAAACCAATACATCATTAACAGCTCTACCACTATTTATAGTAAATCCTGTTGTAGAACCGTCACCTGTTGCTGTGCCACTAGCGTATGTTAGTGTCGTAGCAATATTTGATTTTTGAATTTTTTTAATAGCTGAGGCAGATGTATCAAAAAGTAATAATACATCATTATCAGCGGCTTGTTCAGCTAATTCTGTCTGACCTGAAATGTCTAAAGTTTTTGTTAAATTTGTATTTGTAATTTTTCTTAAAGCAGAGGCCGAATCATCATAAGTTAAAAATAAATCAGCAGCTGCTGATTCTGTTGTAGCAGTTTTACCAGTGATTGTTCCAGATGATAATAATTCGCCAACATCATAAGCGACACCTAAAAATATAACAAACGTTGTGTCACCACTTTCTGGAGCGGCTGTAAATACTATTTTTGTACCACCATCTGATAAATTATAAGCGACTTCAGGTTCTTGGTGTACACCAGCAACTGAAACTAAAATTGATGAAGATGATCCTACTGTAAAATTTAAATCAAATGTAGTTGTAGAGCCATCTGCTGTTAAACTTTGTTTTTCAAATGCTCCGTATGCTGGTTCTCTTCCTATGTATGCCATTTAATTATTATCCTGATTGAAACTTATATCTTATTATTACTATTCCTTTTCCACCATTACCACCAGCTCCTTCACCTCCAGGAGAACCATTTCCTGCTGAACCGCCAGCACCGCCACCTGTATTAGCGTCACCACTTTGAGCTGTAGCACCTCCACCACTTACACCTGGTTTACCACCACCTTTACCACCATCACCAGCACCGCCTGGTGAAGTCCTTGATCCTGCTCCACCACCACCAGCAAAATAATAATGACCACTATGTAACTCTCCGTTAGTGTGAACAAAGGCTGAAGGAAATCCTCCGCCAATACCACCATTACCACCTGGAGATCCACCTGAATCTGCTCCAACGGCTAAAGCGCCGCCACCACCGCCGCCTCCCCAACCTGGAGAACTTGATGTACCACCACCGCCATTATTTCCTTGAGGTGGACTTACAGGAGGTGTATTACCACTTCCTTGTCCACTAGAAACGTTGTTAGCATTACCACCACCTGAACCACCATCACCAGCACCACCACCATCATTAGCGCCTACACCACCACCGTGTGATGTAATAGTTGAAAATATTGAATTTGATCCTGCCGTACCGTTACCACTTGGACTTGGAGAGGGAGGTTTAGTACCACCAGCACCTACAGTAATAGGATAAGTTGTCTCTGATACAGTTAAAGCAGCTGGGCCTTTAAGAGGGCTTGCTGGATAACAAGCAATATCAGGTGAAGCAAAAAATCTTAAACCACCAGCACCAGCACCACCTAAACCAACACCGCCTGAAGGTGTTGATGAACTACTACCACCACCTGCGACTACTAAATAATCTACTGTTGTTGAGCCAGCTGGGTTTCCTAATGTACCAACAACAAAACATCCATCACCTGTAAATGTGTGTATTTTAAAATTACCTGAAGTTGTTACTGTTCCACCTGTAGCATTTATGTAAATAGCATTTGTATCAGTTTGTGCTGTTAAACTATTTTTAGCTTCGTTCTCTTGTATTAACCAACCTTTACCACTATCAGCGTAAACTAATTCTACAACTAACCCATTTGTTGATAAAGTATAACCACCACCACCAAAATTTGGATCAACACTATCTATTAATTCACCGCCTGTATTTACTATAACATTGTTAGTAGAAAAGTTTCCACCGTAATCTGCTAAAACCACTGTATCACCTCTACTTGGTGAAGCAGGTAAAAATACCTCGATTACTCCAGTATTAGTGTCTAAAAAATAACCTTTTCCAGCTTGTGCTGTTAATTGAGTAGAACCATCAGCGACAGTAATAGCTTGCCAATCTGTGCCTGCTGTTACTGAACCACCTAATGAAACTGATTCACCATTGATTGTTATAGCTGAATTTGATAATTTAGCATTAGCAATAGAACCTGCTAGTTTTTCATTAGTCACTGAACCTGGTGCTATATCAGCAGCTACAATTTCAGCGTCTTTGATTGATTTTGCGGTAATTTTGTTAATAGCCATAATTCTTGTTCTCTCTATTATTTATATTATTTATTCGTCTTTATCTGTAGTTACGTTATACTTTTTACTATCTTCAAAAAAATCAATGGTTGTAGTAAATCCAAAGTCATCATCAGCGTCAGCTGTTGTAGGGTCAGGAACGACTATAATACGACTTTCTCTAGCTTTATTTGTTGTATCAGTGTCAGAATATTGATCTGATTGTACAGTTTTGATAACTTTTTGTGAAGTTGATGGTCCAAATAAGTAAGTTTTAGCAGTAAAATTTAACGTGTAAATTACAGCTCTTCTAGTTGTAAAATCGCCAGAATATGTGTCTTCATAATTTACACTATTTAATATGATTGGTATATCTCTTTTTATACTTAAATCTGGTATAGCATTTATTGTCACTGTATAATCAGGTTGAAAGAAAGGTAATATTTGTTCAATTATTTGAAGGCCTGCCTCAGCACTTGCCGTAAAAGAATATAAATTATATGATATATTGTAAGGGACTGGTGTGTAATTAAAGTCTAAAACTTTACCCTCTTTTTCTGACTTTACTTGTTTAAATTTTTGTATTCTTGTAAGTTTTCTTGTAGGGTCATAAGATATACCAGATATTTCAAAACCCATACGAGGTAAAGTTATAGCAAACTCTCTGTTACTTAAACTTGATTGTTGATCTAATCTAACTAAAAACTTTTCTTTTGGGCCATATGCTAAAGGTACTCGTATTGTTTGTATGACTTTACCTGTATCATCTTTTCTTTTTATCTGTATGTTATTAAAAATTTGACCAAAACCTATGGTCATTCTTCTCATACTCTCGTTGTAAAAATATGTTCCAAACATTAAAAGTCTACCTCACCAAAAGGATTTCTTTCTGTAAAATCTAATATGTCATCTGCTGTAGATGAAGTATCAAAACCTGCTTGACTATCTAAATCATTATTATCAGCATAAGGTGATTGAGTTTGTAAGTTGTAAGTTTCAAGTAATAGATAATTAGATGAACTATCAGAGCCATCAGCTTCTAATAATAAAGCGCCATCTTCGTTTTCTAAACTCATTTGATGAGCTAACTGATCTAAAGAATATTTGTCCTCAGCAGCGTCAATATCTGAAACACCTGTATCAAGTCTTTCACTAGAATATTCAAATCTAGTACATCTTAATTTGTAAACAGGTAATTGACCTAATTGGAAAAATGGCTCTTGATCTTCAACAAATTGTATTTCAAAAAAACTATTCATTAAAGGCATATAAATTACATCACCCTCATTGGGTCTGCCTGAAACAATTAAAGTGCCAGGATCATCAACTAAATCCTGCCATCTTCTTTTAGACACCATAAATGTAGTGTCTTCTCTAATTTCTAATCCAAATTTGTTTATGATTTCTTGTTGGCCAGCAAAACCCTCTGTAGTTTCCATATACATTTCGGCTAGATAAGCAGCGTTAAATTTACTTGCTACATCTTCGCCTAATATAAGGTCTCTATTGACAAGTGTTCGTGGTAAATAGTAAACGTCTTGGCCGTAAATTTTAAGACCCTCAATGATTAAGTTTTCATAAAGTCTTTTTTCAGCGTCTGAACCTATACCATTGCCACCTTGAAAATAATGATTAACTGGCATTAGTGGTTACCCCATCATAATTGCTGGATTTAATTCGTAAGTTGATCTAATTTCTTGTTCTAACTTTTCTATATCAGCTAAAGCTTCTGTATAAATTTGTTGACCATTTAGTGAGACGCCACCTAACATTGTAACACCATTAAATTTAGATAAGTTAGCACCCCATTGTTTTTTAAATAAAGCAGTTACGTATCTTTTTAAATATATGTCGTTGAATATATCAGTATATTCTGTCGGGTCTAATTTTCTGTATGCCTCTATTACTAAATATTCACCAACTTGTAAATCGTTTTCCCAATCCATATCAATGTACAATCTATTATCGTGTTGATTAAATCTCATTGGTTTTTCACCTACTAATACGTGATCTAAAAAATCTAAATGTCTTAATACTATGTCATAATTAATTATTGATGTAGATGAAAAGTCGTAAAGGTCATTTAGTCTTAATTGGTATCTAACGTCAAATAAATTTAAATTACCTTTATCAGAAAATGGAAATATATTAATTATGGAAATAATTGATTCTGGTATTACTAGATAATTGTCTTGTTCAGACCAAGTTGTTGATACGCCAGATTCTTTTTTATCAGTTGTGCTTTCAGATGATCTATTAGGATTTTTTAATCTAGTTTTATCATCTTCAGTTAACTGATATTTTAAATATGTTCTTCTAATACCGTCATAGTGATATTGAGCATAATATTGTAAAGCTTCGTCCAGTCTATCTTCTAACTGGTCGTCATCTACGTTAATCTCTATAACTGGTTTTCCTAGTGCTCTTAAAGCATATTCTTTTAAGTTAGCTCTACTTGCTGGTGTTGCCATTATTAAATCCCTTTAGTTTTCAGGTATATTTATAATAATTTATCCAAGGGCTAC
>MDTB01056229.1_pt1 | contig 10652 bp, 5 predicted proteins | sample 811161 | NCBI WGS metagenome assembly MDTB01 (sample SAMN05326650, study PRJNA326480) | marine metagenome | isolation source: seawater | place: Mediterranean Sea | collected 2009
ATACATATTATTCTGCGCGACCAAGTCGAAAATATCAGAGATCAGAGCATGCAAGATTTTGCTAAATACAGATCGGTAGAAAACGATGAGCTAGAGAGGTCTGAGGTCGAGTGGGGATTAGACCCGATTAGTATGCTTGTTGGTGTCCTGCTGGGCGCAATTGTGGTGTTCGCATGGCTGAGGATTTCTGAATATCGGGCAATCCAACCTCCTACCAATCAGGTGATTAACGAAACTGCTGTGGACGATACCAGTCCGCGATTCCAATTCTATACAGAGCTGAAAAGGGATGATCTATATCCTGCGTTCAGCGAATGAATTTCACAAGCCTGGTTAGCCAGAAAAGTTATAGTCTTTGAGGCTTTATCTCCAAACCGATTCAGAATGTATGACCAACGTAACAAATATCGAACGACCAGGGGTCAATCATCCAAAAAATCGATGCATCGTGGGCAGGTTCTGATACTTGGAAATGTTGTTGATAGGGGGTGGGGGGCTCGTAGTGCAGCTGTGGGACGCTAATCTATGAAACCATCCGACCACGCATGCGTACTATCAGATAAAAAATCTATGACATGAGCTCTTAGCTTTCGCTGGCCGATGTGAAATTCTAAAATACAGTGGTTGTAGAGATTCTTAAAATCTTTCGGTAAGAAGACAGATTAGGTTCGATTTCGACCCGGGCCCCAACCAAACCGCCCACTCAGCATCCCTGAGCGGCTGCCCTTGGAACCCCTAGCATTTGTGGAGCGAATGACACTGGCAGTAAAATTTGCTACGTTATGCCGTGGAGCTGTACTCAGCTCAAGTTAAAGTCACTTGCAAGCCCTTTCTCTTCAATCTATGCCTCGATCTATGCTTCGATAAAGCAGCACTCAAGATTTAAACATCATTCCCCTGGGCTATAACGCTTATGAAAACAACGGTTCGGCAAGCAATCCAAATAGGCATAAACGCAAAAAATAGTGGAGATGTTGAGCAGGCCGAACGTATCTTTCGTGCCGTACTAGAGCACAAGCCTTCTAATCCACATGTCAATTATCAACTAGGGCTTATTTTTTCTGAAAAAAATAGGCCTGACTTAGCAATACCGTTCTTAAAAACAGCATTAGCGGAAGACTCACAGCAAGAGACGTTCTGGCTGGGTTACATCGATGCTTTGATATTGGGAAAGAGACATGTCGCCGCCATCAACAGCATCGAGGAAGCAAGAAGGATGGGTATCTGGGGGGAAAAGTTTGAGGGATTATCAGGAATTCTGGAATCTGCAGTACGAGCAGAATCTGATCATTCGTACAGTTCGGAAGAGCATGCACAAATAATTTCTTTGAGGGAGTCTGGCAAATTCAGTGAGGCTGAAGAATCCTTATCTCAGTATCTCGATGCTCACCCAAAGGATCCAGAAGCCTGGTCCCTTCTTTCTCAGATATTATTACTGAACAAGAAGGTAAAAGAGTCAGAAATATCTCTAAGAAAAGCACTCGATCTAAAATCGTTACTACCATCTGCTTTAAGAAATCATGCGAGATTGCTACTAACAAAAAATAAGCCAGCGGAGGCTCTAGAACAAGCTCAAGCTAGTTATCACATTTCAACTTTCGACCCTGACTCAGCATTTGTTTTGGCAGTTTGCCTGAGAGCGAACGGCAGAGGGCAAGATGCGCTAGCATCAATCGAGGAAGCGCTTGAAATACGCCCTGATTATGCCGAGGCGCTTGCCAATAGGGCTTTAATTAAATATGAAATGAAAGATATTGAGGAATCGATAAGAGACGCAAAGGCTGCAGTATCTATAAAACCACACTTGACAGAAGTATGGGGATGGCTAGGTTCTTTGGAGTATCAGAAAAAGAATTATGCGGGAGCAACCGAGGCATTCAAAACGGCGAGTGTCCGCGATCCAGAAAACACTAATTATCTCGTCAATCTTGGAGAAGTTCTCAGACTTGACGGTAAATTAGAGGAAGCTATCCAACTCCTTACCTGCGCAACAGAGAAAAATCCGAATGACTCTAGATTGTGGACAACTTATGGCACGGCCTTGCAGCAATCAAACAATATAGAGGAAGCTAAGAAATCGTTTGCAAACGCTCTGGTTATCGATCCAAATTCATCAGAAAGTCTAAATAATCTGGGCGCGATAGCAAAAAAAGATGGAGATTGGAATAGGGCTTTAGGGTACTTTCAAAAAGTAGTAGAAATGAAACCGGCCTTAGCAGAGGGTCACAATAATCTAGGTATAACTCTACGGCGTTTGCAAAGACTCGAAGAAGCGGAAGACAGTTTAACTACTGCAATTCAGCTAAACCCAAGGTACGCCGGCGCACACTATAATCTTGGGATCGTTCAAAAATCACTCGGAAAGTACGAGTACGCATCAGCAAGTTATAAAAAGGCTATCGAACTGCGGCCAGATTTTGAGGATGCACACACTAATTTAGGAACCTTATATGAGGAGCAAGGTAAACCCGCTGAAGCTGTGGCAAGTTTCCAACGGGCTTTTGCAGAGCGCAGCACTGTTCGAATAGCCGAAAAAGATGGCCTGGCACCAGCAACGTCCCATGTATTTTTTGAAATCACTAATAAGTGCAACTTTCACTGTGATTTCTGTCCTTCAGATTCGCAGGAACGTGAGATAGGTTTTATGGACATAAGCCTTGTTAAAAGTCTTTACAATGAGGCTGCTGAGAAAAAGATTGTGCCCACTGTCAGTCTTCACCTTATGGGCGAACCAACTTTACATCCAGCACTGACTGAAATTCTTAGATTTGGGGCCTCAAAGAATATAAAAACCGACTTGGTGACCAATGGCAGCACATTAGTTAGCAAAATGGTTCCAAGAATATTGGATGAATTATATGGGACCTTAGTGGCAAGCCACATGACCCCAACTGAAGAATCATATAAATTTCGTGGAAAGGTTGGCCTCACTTGGCGCAGATATATTGAAAATTTACGCTGTATGGTTCGCACTTATATGGAACGATTAGCAAGAGGTAATGTTCTTAGTAACAACATAGTAATTCGAGTCATGTCGACTCAAAATACTGCAGCAAACGTGATTGTTGCGGAATCTACTAATGAAGCGAGATCGATCCTAAAAGAATGGGCAGATTACGTATCAGAACTCGAGCGAGAACTAGAACTTACGCCATTTGACCGCCCCGATTATACATCTATCGATATTCTCCAGAACAATGACTATCCGACTGTTTCTTATGAGCTTCAACAAGGAATAACCCTAACTTTTTGGAGGGCATTCACCTTCGCGAATACGAGAGTAGGAGATAATTTTGAACTGGAAGATTTGGAGAAAGGCGCATATTGCGCAAACCCTTTTACAAACGTCGCCGTACTCTGGAATGGTGACGTTACACTATGTTGTTTAGATCACGATGGGGAACTGTCGGTTGGTAACATTGAAAATTCCGATATAGAAACAGTTATACAAAGTAAGCCTGCGAGGGCACTACGTGCAAGCATGCTCGGTCGAGGCTCCCTACCGGCGATATGTCAAAGGTGTCAAGCGAGACCAATACACAAGGGCGAAATATCTTAAAAGGGAACGGTTCCGGATAGATTGCGAGAATTTAGCTTGAACCGTTTTCCGACGCTTAGACTTGTCAGATAAGTTTATCACCGCGTCCAGCCTAAAATGCATCAAGATAAAATTTTCCAATTATTTAATCCGTATAAGGTAACCATGAGGACAGATGGATTATCGAAAATATCGCAAGTCGATTGCGCTTTTGCCAAAGTGATGAATGACTGCAGGCGGAGATTGGTTGGAAGCTTGTTGAATAAATTCTAGAGTTCTTTTTGGCACCAGAATTGATACATACTAGCAAAGGTGTCCGGATTAAGTTCTTCAAACTTCTGCCACTCGTCCAGATTATTTGTTCGTTCACTGTTGGTCTCCGACGTGAACTTCTTCATGACTTTTTCGTCAAAACAGCAGAAAGTCAGGCCTAATTGCTGTAGACATAACTTCAACTGACCTAAAGAAAATAGATGCTCTTCAGCATTGAATAAAAGGTCATGAACTGAAGCCAGACTGTAGAAATCTGACGACTTGAAAATATTGCCGTAATTTGCGTCACCTCTTTCAATTATTTCTTGGCGGAAAGCTTTAATATCAGCGCTGCCTGAGCCAATTTTACGAGTCTTAATCTCATCCCTAATCCTTACGATATCCTGCCTAGCTAAACGGCTATACAGTGCGATTCTCATGAGACCGCCTGGCTTGAGTAGGTCGGTCAAGATTTTCCAGCCGGTCATTGGTTGTCTCATATGATGCAGAACCCCGGTACTTTCGATTATATCAAAGCGCTTTTCAAGGCCGGTTAGACTTAAGATATCTGCTTGCAAAAATTCAATATTTTTAATGTCATGATCTCGAGCTTGCCTGATCGCAAAGGCCAAGCTTGAAAAGCTAATATCCACCGAGAGTACTTTAGAATTTTTGATCCCGCTCGCTGTTGTAAGAGCGTCTTGGCCAGTACCACAGCCAGCCACAAGAATTCTTGGCTCTAAAACTTTTGGCAGGCTGTTTGGAGAGTGAGGTATTCGTAAGCGCGAAACCATCTCAGAGATTGTCTCGGATTGCGAAGGAAGTCCGAGATTAACCCACTTTGGATAGGGGCTATTCTCGTATTGTGACTTCACACGTTGTGAAACGACATCTGTTACAGCTTTAAAAGATTCGACCTGCGCTTTAATTGAGGCCTCTTGAAAGGGTTCATTGACCTGTCGGGTGAGAACTTCTTTAATTTCAGCATTTGCTTTAATCTTATCGTGAAATCCATACTCTTTCAGAGGTTTGAACGATGCTAAACACAAAACTACCTGTACGCTCGGTTGTATGCCTAAAGCCAACTGGTTTTCGACCGCTTCTTCTAGTCTTCTTAATGCTTTGGCCTCGTCGGGCGACTGCTCGTAGATGAAGTCATTATTGAAGCATTGTAAAGCAAGGGCAGATCGGAACCTTATGGACTTTACTGACGCCTTTAAGGCAAGATTTGATCGCAATAATCTGCCTCTTATTTTACGTAATAAAGCTTCTATCTCCAGATCTGGAATCGGACATACCTTCATTAAATTTATTAGAAGAGTGAGATCGTACAGTTTTTCGGTATATTCAACTACCGCTCCGGTTGATTGAGAATCAATTATCGTAGAAGAATTTTTCTGAAGTATTGGCTCGAATTTTAAAAGACTTATTGCCGCCTTGGCAATGCTACTCGGTCTTACAAGTCTTTTCTGATCAAGCAGAACTGATAAGACCTTTTGTAATCTCCGACTTGGCTTCAGAAAGACCACCTCATCGAGTGAGATTCCTAAATTGAAGTAGGCTCGAGAATAATTTTGGTTTATTGATATTGCATTCATGTACTCTTTTATTGCTGCTGCAACATCGCCGATTCTAAAATGCGCATTACCGAGATTATTATGGGCTTCTAAGAATTTAGGTTTCAGATTAAGCGCTTGCTGAAAAGAGAGCTTTGCTTCTGCGATGTCGTTGGCTTCAAGAAGAACAATGCCAAGGTTGTTGTACGCGTCTGCAGATGAAGGGTTTTTGGCAATGGCTGTTCGCAAAGCTTTTTCAGCCTCTTTTAATCTTGAGAGCATCCTTAGTGAATTACCGAGGTTGTTATATGCTGCGGCGAAACTTGGCTGTAGCTTAATTGACCTCCTATAACTTTTAATTGCACATTCAATTTTTCCAAGTTCCAGAAGCGTATTTGCTAAGTTGTAATGTGCCCCGAAGTATTTCGGATCAATCTTGATCGAGCGTTTGAAACATCGTTCTGCCTCGCTATATTTTTGCGATTTCAGAAGAAGCATGCCCAAATCGTTTTGCGCCTTATTATCGTCAGGGGTAAGAGATACTAATTTCTTCTGTGCTTCCAAAGCTTCGGCAATTTTTCCCATGTTCATTAAGCTAGAGCAAAGCACCTGCCATCCAAAAATAAATTTTGGAAATAAATGAACCATATCCCTCGCTACCTTCTCCGCTTGGGGAAATTCTTTGGTTTCATACAGGGCGCGTAGATCTTTGATCACCTTTTCGGATGGTTTTTCTTGATGCGCTACCAGATTTATTTGTCCTATTTTCCTAGCGATCTTACTTCTCCTACTAATTTTCTCTCTTAAGATTATTTACTTTCTTGTTCAATTAAGACACGAGCTCATTGCTATGCAGCATTATCGGATATGAACTTGCGGAATTAGTATCTAAATCCCTTGCAAAAATATGAATCCTTAGGGTGTTATTGCTTGAGCGGATAAATTAGTGATTTGGTATTGAAAGCCGACTAAATACTATTTTGGTCATCGCAGCAACATTTCGAAAGCTTACTCCCATAGTAATAGTTCACAAATTAGTTAAACTTCTGGCACCAAAATTCATACACAGAGGCGAAGGTATCCGGCTCCTCTTCCTTGAATTCATTCAATTTCTCGAGGTCATAGAGGTGTAATATGCCATACCCGCGGCGTAAAAAAGATGCAACGATTTTATTTTTTACGAAACCGCTATATGCCAAATTAAGTCTCCTAAGATTATTTTCTATAGTGATAAGCGAGAACGTATGTCCTTTTGTATGGAAAAGGAGATTCCCTTAGCAACTTACACTATAAAAATTGGGTTAGCTAAGTATTTCTTTGTGATCGTTTGCCTGAAAAATTATGATTTCCCGCCGAAACGCGAGCATTTCTTTGTCAATTACCCTCGGGTTTAAATAAATAGTATTGTTCCAAAATGATCCGGTATATTTTCGTGAGAGCTTGTTGAAAGGACCGATCTTGATTAATCCCCCGAGTCTTAGGCAATCTACAAGCGTTTGAAGGCCAGCGATGGGATTTTCCATATGATGCAAAACACCTCCGTACTCAATTACATCGAATCTCTTGTTCAGGTACCTTAAGTCTCATATATCACCTTGCATATACCTTACATTCTTGATTCCTAATTGTGCATCTTTGCGAGTGACATAGGAAAGATTTCTCAAACTTAGATCTATCGCAACTAATTTTGAGTTTGCAAACATGCTAGATGTCTCAATTGAATTTTGTCTTGTTCCACAGTCAGCTATTAATACCTCAAGTAACTTTACTGTCTGTATCTCCATGTTGGCAATGCTGAGAGCATTTTCGCCGACAAACTCCTCAATAGTCATTGATGCGATGGGTATCTTAAAGGGTTACCACCTTGGATAAGGATTTTTTTCATATTAGGCTCACACAGCGAGAGATTCTTCGTTTGGAATGGAGGTCAAGGCAAGAACTTTCCCTCTTATTTATCTCTGTCGATGGCTCGAAAAATTATCTTCTAAAGGACTCCCTCACTTCTGGTGTTACTTTCAGCGCCTTATAAGTGGCGCGTTTGACAGGCTCTTATATGATGCGAGGCAAAGAACAGCTTGTGGGATTGATTGACAATGGTTTGAGAGATCATCGGCTATCGTTTTTTCGAATAGTAAAACGTTTCTGGTTTCTTCTCCCGAACAGTAATATATATTCATTGAGGTAACACTGACACATTAACGCAGAGAGAACCGAGAGGTCTCTCTCTGAGATATTGACTTCTGATAACGACTTTGTAATTACATTACGGATTTGCACGAGAGCTTTCTCGATCTCAACATCTGGAATCGGGCTAATTCTCATGATCTGTAATAGCAGCCGTACCTTGCACACGCCTTCAAGGAAAGAAACTAAATTATCGCGTAGTTCGAGAGAAGACTCAGTCTGAAGAATAATCGTGATAATGCCCTTCTTTTTTATAATGCTGATAACAGCCGGAACAATATCTTCGGGTCTATAATACGTGTGACTATCGAGAAGAGCCTCCATTGCTTGGCATCTAATACTATTTGATTGTGGAAACCTTCTACCGCTTACGATCTCACTGAAATTAATCAGGGCTTCAGGGTAATCTCGCCTTAGACGGATTGCCCTACTGTAGGCTGCGGTGGCCTCATCTGTCTTTCCGAGTCCGGGCAAGGTTATAGCAAGATTAAAATGTGTATGCGCATAGCTTGGCTCAAGATTTATAGTTTTCTTCCGGTAAATTTTGGCCTCTTCTAGATATCCCAACTCCTGCAAAACAACCCATAAGTTACTACATGATCCTGATCTTTTCGGGGTAGTTGAAGTGCTCTTTTATTTGCGTCAACGGCTTCGGTCTTTTGGCCTAACTTCATCGAGACAGCGCCTAAGGCCCGATCTAGTGGCTTGCTTACTAAGGTCAAAGGTATATTCTCAGCCTTTAAAAAAGCTGCCTTTTTGAAAATAGCGGACAAGCCGCTCTGAACTTTTATTAAAAGAACTGAATTTTAGACGATCTCGATCAAATTGTGCAGCTCCGGTTTGCGTCAAAGAAATAACCTCAACACAGACTGTTTCCCGATTATTATCTTTACTTTAACGTAGGAAGATTTTGAATTAATAACATAGAGGGTTATTAACGAAAGGATACACACTGAAGTTTTACAATGTTATGTGCTCGTAGTATATTTTTCGTTCCAGGATAGACGAAAAACATCGTAAATTCGGTGCAGAATTCTTTGGGTCTTCAAGAATGCTCCTTAAACCAAGTATTACTAAGTGCGGTAATTTGGCTGTTTCATCAGTAGGTCATGAGTTCAGTAAGAACGGGGCCGCCAAAGTTCGACTGGTATTGCCGTGCAAGATACTAGCTTCTTTAGTCGTGGACAACCAATGTTCATTTATGAATATTTGGGTAAATGCTGCGTGTCAAATTCAGTTGTAAAATCGAAATGAAATTAAAAATACGCCAGGCGCTTGAAAAGGGTACCGCTAGTCAGCGCTTGGGGAGGAATAAAGAAGCAGAACTAATTTACCGGGCGATTTTGCAAAAATATCCGCTGCATTCTGAGGCTAATTATGAATTAGGTTTCTTGGCGGAATCACAAGGTAGATTTGGGCTGGCGCACACGCTTTTTAAAAAAGCGCTTCTACGTGGAGTTACGGATCGAGGTTTCTGGTATAAATTCATACATGCGCTCGTTGAAAATAAACGCCCTGACAAAGCATGCAAAGAAATTCGGGGAAAAATCGAAAATGAATTTCTATCGGCAGACAAGCAAGGTCATGTCCGTGATAGTCGAATGACAGAGGCGAGTAGAACTTCAAGAGCACAAATGCCGTCTGAGCAGGTTCTAACGGATTTATTTAAGACCTTTGAATCAAAAAATTTTGAAAAAGCCCTTAAAATTGCTCATGTATTGATAAGGGAGTTTCCCGAGCATCCATTCGGCTGGAAGATTATCGGTGCTGTTAATGAGAAGGCCGGCAATCTGATTGACGCACTGCTTGCGAGTAGAAGAGTTGTTTGGCTTGATCCTTTTGACTTTTATGCGTTCAGCAATTTAGGAAATGTTTTGCGAAGACTTGGAAAAGACGAAGAGTCCATAATTATGCTTAAGCAGGCATTGTTATTGAAACCCAATATGCACGAGTTACACAATGATTTGGGTGTCTTGCTTTTGAAAACGAGACAATACGCCGAATCAGAAGCTAACCTGAGGAAAGCCATAAAGATCAATGCCCGTTTTGCTCAAGCGTACTACAATTTAGGTAATACACTCGAGGAAGTTGGAAATTTCCGAGAAGCTGTGAGTAATTACGCGCAATCCTTGAAAATTAATCCAACTTTCCCGGGAGCTCATAATAATTTAGGAAGTGCGCTCCAACAACTAGGAGAATTTAAAGAGGCAGAGTTTTATTACAAGCAGGCAATACGGCTAAAAAATAACCCTGCAGCCGCATATAGCAATCTTTTATTCCTCGAGAGCACGGCTAAATTTCACCCAGAAAGATACAAATTAAGCGCAGAAAGATTTTCAGACGCGATAAGAAGGCTTGAGTCACATAGATTCGAAAGCTGGATGTGCGACATGAACTCCACGCGGCTTCGTATCGGCTTTGTTTCAGGTGATTTCTTCAGTCACCCAGTCTCATATTTTCTATCTAGCTTATTGTGTGAGCTAAATTCCTCATCCATAAGTTGTTATGCGTACTCGGCTTACGGCGAAGAGGATGAGATGACTCGCAGACTAAAACCATTTTTCGATGGATGGACGCAGATTAATGATCGTACCGACAAAGAAGCCGCTTTCCAGATCTATCAAGATAAGATTCATATTTTGATTGACCTTTCGGGACATACTGCTAGAAATCGGTTGCCAATATTCGCTAGCAAACCCGCACCGGTGCAAATTAGCTGGCTTGGCTATTGGGGTTCCACTGGATTGTCAGAGATTGACTATGTATTGGGAGATCCGACCGTGACACCTATGAGTGAGTCTGATCATTTCACTGAAAAAATTTGGCAGTTGCCTGAATCATACTTCTGTTTTACACCGCCAGATTCTAAAATCGACGTCGGGCCTTTACCAGCCTTAGCGAATGGCTACCTCACATTTGGTGATTTCAATAAATTAAACCGCATGACAGAAGAAGTAATTTCCGTGAGAGCAGAAATCCTTCATTCCGTGCCAAACTCAAAATTATTTTTAAAAAATAAGTCACTCGGTTTTATAGAAGAAAAAAGTAGGGTGATAAAAAGATTCGGAGAGCATGGAATTTGTCCCGAAAGATTGATGATGGAAGGGCAGACATCGAGAGAA
>MDTB01064873.1_pt1 | contig 10652 bp, 8 predicted proteins | sample 811161 | NCBI WGS metagenome assembly MDTB01 (sample SAMN05326650, study PRJNA326480) | marine metagenome | isolation source: seawater | place: Mediterranean Sea | collected 2009
GGTCGGGGTTTTAGACCGATGGGGGATCGGATACGACGACGTTAGCCCTACCAACAAAAAGGTCATCTACGTACAAATGTCTGGAATGGGAGAAGGCGGTCCTTGGTCAAAGTTCGTAACGTATGCACCAACCATCCACGCTTTATGCGGACTCACCGCCACTACCGGAGTAGAAGGTCGTCAAGATATTGGCATTGGATTTTCCTATAATGACCACCAAGCTGGACTCCATGGGGCAGTCGCCATCCTCGCAGGACTAGAATCACTGAGGCATACTGGCAAAGGCCAGAAAATCGATATCTCTCAATTCGAAGTAGGTGTTAATTTTGTAGCTCCAAGTCTGATGGACTATTTCGCCAATAAGACCATCACAAAACCCGTATCCAACGATCTCCCCTACGATGCAATTGCGCCACATGGCGTTTATCCATGCATAGCTAGTGACAAGAGTACCAACGGCCAAAACTGGATTGCGATCGCTTGCATGAATCAGGATCAGTGGTTGTTACTTAAGACTTTGTTAGGCAATCCAGAATGGGCCAATAGAGAAGAGTTTTCGACTATAACGCAAAGGTACGAAAACCGAAGAAAGCTCGACGAATTCATCGCAAATTGGACCCATGACCAGGAGGCATACGAATTAATGCAAACATGCCAAGGGGCCGGCGTACCGGCGGGAGTTGTACAATCTGGCGCAGACCTGGCAGAAAAAGATCCTCAACTAAAGCACAGGAAATTCTTGTTCGCTTTCGACGAGCTCCACAAGGATTTTGGACAGACATTCGGCGACAAACTACCAATAAAATTCGACAAAACACCATGCGAGTCCTATCTCAGATCAAGATCTCTGGGAGAAGACAACGACGAAGTTCTCGGAGATTGGCTAGATCTTGCACCTGAGGAGATCCAGAAAAATAAATCAGAAGGCTGGCTCACATAAATCATAGAGGTATCGATAAGCAAAATATGGATACAATAACTATTGAGTTCGAAATCCAAAAGTAGGCAGAACCAAAGAAAATGGAAGCAGCAAAACAGGTCTCAGAGGCACTCAAACCAAAATTCGAAGAGCTAATCAGCTACCTTGACGAGACTCAGCAAGTTGCTGCAAGTGCATTTTTCACGGGACTCCTCGTAAAACTCATCGCAGTCCGAGAGGAAGAAGAGCTCTTGAGTCTGTTCATGGAATTGTCGACTACCGCATTCATCGGCCTGGAGTTCGATGACTTCTCGGCGCAGCTCATCGACGATATTTTATTGCATGCGCAAGAGGTGTCCGCAACGTTCGCGGTAGATTCCTCTCAAACTCATTGATTAAATAATACCAAAAGGCTTTTAGACTGATTTAACAAGTCGGGTCACAACGCGATCCAAAGAGTTAGAGAACTCCTGTACGTTTTTTTTGTTTAAAGCTGAAGGACCGCCAGACACCATTCCCGATTCCCTTAAATCCTCCATCAAATCTCGACGAGACAAATGAGACTTAATATTCTCTTCCGAATATATCGTTCCGCGAGGGTTAATCGCGACACCATTTTTAGTAATAACATCATTAGCCAAGGGCAGGTCACCCGTGATAACCACATCTCCCGAGCACATCAGAGCGACAATTTCGTTGTCGGCTTCATCAAAACCCTGGCGAACTTGCTTAGAGGTTACATATCTAGAGTTTGGTACTTTGACGAAGTGATTGGAGATCAGCACCACTTTAATGCGCCGTTTATCGGCTAGCCGAAACAAGACGCTCTTGATCATATTAGGGCAAGCATCGGCGTCAACCCAAATCGTTAAACCCACTTCTGTTTCTATCTCCCTAGCCATCCCACAAAAAGCAATATCTGATACCTGCCTAGCAAAATCACCAAGCTAACAAGGACCCTGCGTAAGCACAACCTAGGTCCTTAACTCAAGATAACCTTTCAGATACAGTTTTCATTTAATCGCCAACAACCACATTTTTTTTATAAACTTCGCAATAGTTGGACATTAGCCGTACAACGTCAATTGGCGATCAGTCTAATTTCTTGGCAAACTTCATTATCAAGTTAGGGGTGCAGAAAATAAAATGGATGAATCAAAAAACGTAGACCAATTGGACGTGGTAATCGTCGGGGCCGGTTTTTCTGGTATGTATATGCTCCATCGGCTCAGAGAACACGGGCTGAAGACCGTTGTCCTCGAGGCAGGATCGGATGTTGGGGGCACTTGGTATTGGAACCGTTATCCAGGCGCGCGCTGTGACGTACCGTCGATGGAATACTCCTATAGTTTCTCCTCAGAACTTCAACAAGAGTGGGATTGGTCCGAAGTTATGGCAGGACAACCCGAAATCCTCAAGTATGCCGGTCACGTCGCTGATCGTTTTAGTCTGCGTTCGGACATAAGATTTGATACGCGAGTCAAATCGGCGCACTACGACGAAAAGAATCATTGTTGGTCAATTGAGACAGACTCAAATCAAAAATATCAAAGCAGATATTGCATAATGGCGACAGGCTGTCTGTCCGTAACCAACACTCCTGAAATACCAGGGGCCGAAGACTTTTCCGGTCCAATCTACCATACGGGTCAGTGGCCTCATGAGGGAGTCGATTTCTCGGATGTATCAGTGGGAATTATTGGAACGGGATCTTCAGGGATACAAGCGATCCCAGTGATCGCAGAAAAGGCAAAACATCTCACGATTTTCCAGAGGACACCCAACTACACTATGCCCGCACATAACAAGCCTCTGACACAGGACTTTATTGAAGAAGCTCGTGGCAATTATGATCAGATCAGAGCTGAACAAAGAGCTTCGTTAGCCGGTATCGTCGGATACGGATTTGGTTTCGGGGGAGCAGACCTCGTAGAGCCAACCGAAGAACTCAAAAAAACCACGCCAGAGCAACGGAAAAAACTAGTCGACGAACAAGGCTTCGGATCATTTAGAACCTTCATGGATGTCGGAATAGATCCCGAAGCCAATGAAATGGCATGCGAGATGTACCGCCAACATCTGGCGACAATCATCGATGATCCAAAAACCGCGACTGGCTTAATGCCTCGCGACTATCCGATAGGCTGCAAAAGACCGGTGATCGACACTGACTACTACAAAACCTTCAATAAAGGTAACGTGACCCTCGTAGACTTGAGAGAGGGCGGAATCGAGCGAATCACCAAAAATGGGGTGGCGACGGGACAAGGCCAATATGATCTCGACGCAATCGTCTACGCGACCGGCTTCGATGCGATGACAGGTGCTTTGGAACGCATCGACATTCGAGGAAAAAACGGCAAGACAATATCCGAAGAGTGGCACGCGGGCCCACGCACTTACCTGGGTCTGCAGCTACACGGGTTCCCAAACCTCTTTACGATTACGGGACCAGGAAGTCCCTCGGTGCTCAGCAATATGATGGTCTCGATCGAGCAGCACGTCGACTGGATAACCGAATGCATTGATTACCTAGATGCGAACCAGGTTCGAGCAATAGAGCCACAAGAACAAGCTGTGGACGATTGGATTGCACACGTCAACGAGGTGGCAAAAGGATCAATGTTCACAGCCCCCAGCTGCAACTCTTGGTATCTTGGCGCCAACATTCCCGGTAAACCTAGAATTTTTATGCCCTACGTTGGCGGAGTCGGTGAATACAGAAAACGCTGCGAAACAATCGCCTCAGAGGGCTATTCCGGATTTACTCTATCGAAGTAACCCTTTATCTGGGATTACCGTAGATATCAACTCGATCAAACCGCAACCAAGTCGGGTCGTAGTCGCGCGGTCGATCAAAACGCTGAGGGCTACTCCAGTCAGCCTTAACATTTTGGTCAAAATCTGAGGGGAGTTCTCCTGAAGTTCTCTTTGACAACTCATCGTGAAGCGGCGCGAAGATTCTTGCCAACTCAACAGGCATATCTCCTTTCCCTGAAGGAGATGACTGGTTCACAGGAAACTGACCAGATCTCTCGTCAGCCTGAAAGGCCAACCTACGATAGTTTGCCTGCTCAGCTTTTTCTTCTTCCGTCATCACGGCATTTACCGTTCGGCCGACCGGGACAACGGGAATATATTCTCCTTTAGTGAGCTGATCTGCGGGACCTAAGTGCTCGGGCAATGGTCCAGCACCTACGGCGACCTCTCCTCGATCAAACTGAGCCCAAAAGCCACCATGAGAACCCTGTGGAAAAGCATAATTTGGTGTATTGATAAACTCTTCAGAAAACGTGAATTGAATTTCCTTTATTGAATCTGCATATTTTTCGCTCTTAGCTCGAGATGACAAAATGTGTCTTGCTGAACTCACCCACTCTGGCGTCATAAATGTGAACCGGGGGACGGTACGGTAAGCCATCGCGTCATGCATGCTGCGTAAAACAACGCCTAGTACAGGATGATCTGACATCTCGCCATGCATTTCCCAACGAGAGAGGCGCGCTAATCTAGCTTGGGCCGCCACCACAAGATCGGGGTCATTACCGTGATTAAGTATCCGCGAAAAGTTGCTAATTATCCCGTGATCACCCTCCATTTTGTAGTCACACTCTTCTGTTCCTAATTCTCCGACCGCGACCTGAACTGAACCGTTCGAAAACTTGGCGTGCCAGGACAATTTGTTTTCGCAGTGAAGATAGGCAGGAGGATTGTGAGCAACTTCGCAGAAGGTAAATTCGCCTAAATCAGAAAGACCTCTAGCATGTTTCTCGACCGACTTGGTCATTTCTTCAGAGGCTGTCGCTACCCACTCGTCTGACCCAAAAGTAAGATCGCCAATACCCTCGGGCATCACCGCCAGCAAATTTGAAGCTCGGTTATCCAGTTTATCCATTGGGCAGACTCTTTGACTTATTCTGGTTTGATCTAGAACTATATCCCAGTCCTTATACACCTCAAACTATCCAAGATAACTCCATCCTGCTAAATTCCCTCACAACAGTTCGTCAAATCTCCGGGAGTATAGAAGAATGAGCCAATCTAATTCGTCGCCAGTTTCACCTAAGGATGGCCCTATCGCAGTTACTGGAGCTAGCGGATATATCGGATCCTGGATTGTCCAGGATTGTGTCGAACAGGGATATACCGTGCACGCCTGTGTCAGAGATCAATCTATTCCAGCTAAGGTTGATCACCTGAAGGCACTGAACCAGAAAGGGCCAGGTAAAGTTTTATTTTTTGAAGCAGACCTTTTCCGCACGGGCAGCTACGACAAAGCGTTCGAAGGATGTTCTGCAGCTATTCATGCTGGAGCCGCAGTAGGTTACAACAAAGAGACACCACAACAAGTGTATGACGGTTGCTTCACCGAAAATAATCACGTTCTTGATTCCGTCAAAAAATCAAAGACGATCAATCGGTTTGTCTTCACAAGCTCTTTCGCGGCGGTAGGACACCCCAGACCTGGGGGTTACGTGTTTACAGAAAAAGACTGGTGTGGGGACAACCCGGAAGGCTACAAAGGCAAATGGACCGAAGCAAATATTCCTGAAAATCGCGACATCGCGTACGCGATGGCGAAAGCTAACACCGAAAAAATGATCTATGAACACGCAGAGACAGAGGGATCTTTTGAAGCGATGGCAATCTTACCGCTACACGTTATCGGTCCGCTTATGTGCCCCAATCACGATCAGGGCTGGAGCTGGCAGAACTGCATGAAACAAATGGCCCAAGGCAATCCTTACAAAAAATCCAGGGGCGGCAGAATGCTTTGGAATAACGTGGACGTCAGAGACGTAGCGAGAGCCCATCGTCTCTGCGCAGAAACTTCTACAGGGAAAAACGGTAGCCGTTACATTTTGTCCGCAACGGATCGATCCGGCGAGCTGTTTACCTGGGAGCTTCAGGCATTAATGAAGCGTTTATTTCCCCAGATAGCCAATATCGGAGGAGAAGAGATGTCCGACGGGCACCCATCCCAGAGTACCTACGACTCGCCAAGATCCTACTGCACATTGGCACGACAGGAACTCGGGCTTACCACCTACTCTATCGAAGACACCGTTCGAGATACGATCGATTCTTATCTCAAACTGGGTCTACTAAACTAAACAAAAATCGGGGAAGTACTATGAATTGGAATGCTGGCGAACTACCCAAATTAGAAAGTCCAGAATCTCAGGGCATGTCCGGTGATCGGTTGAATTTAATCGATTCCTATTTGCAGGGGTATATAGACCAAGAAAAGCTGGCCGGGTCTTCGTTTGCTTTGATGCGCAGAGGCAAGCTGGTTTACTGCAAGGCCTTTGGGAATGCTACTCGCGAAACACAAGCGCCGATCAAGAGCGATACCATACATCGCATTTACTCAATGTCTAAGCCCATCACCTCGGTAGCGCTACTCACACTCTACGAGCAGGGAAAGTTTCAACTGGACGACCCAATCGAGAAGTATCTTCCAGAATTTAAAGACATGCGAGTGTTCACTGGCGGCACGGCGGCGCTTCCGGCCACACGGCACGCCGCAACGTCTATCACACCCAGACATATTATGACGCACACCGCGGGGTTAACTTATGGTTTCGATGGTGTGCCCGACGCGGTAGACGAAATGTACCGCTACAAAAAAGTGGGCTCGTTTGACGAGGACTTAACCACCTTCAGCAACAAAATCAGCCAGCTTCCGCTGAGATTCGACCCGGGTTCTTCGTGGAATTACAGTTACGGGACTGATCTGCAAGGCAGACTGATCGAGGCATTAAGCGGGCTCAATTTTGAAAATTACTTACAAGAAACAATCCTCGGTCCGTTGGGCATGATCGACACAGGTTTTACGCTCGCCAAAGAAAAAGTGGATCGATTCGCAACGAACTATGCTCGACCGGCTGGGCCGTTGATTCCTTTTGAGTCACCTGATTCAAGTCCCTACCTAGAAGATCGCGCGTTCAAGTCTGGCGGAGGGGGCCTCGTCTCAACATTGCCCGACTACCTGCGCTTTGGACAAATGTTAGCGAACAAAGGAGAGCTAGACGGCGTTCGCATTCTCGGCAGAAAAACCGTCGAATACGCTACCAAAAACCACCTGCCGAAAAATCAGGATATGGAATCTATGGGTGCCGGTGGATTCTCGGAATCAGCGTTTAAAGGGGTTGGTTTTTGCCTGCTCGGTTCAGTGTGCATTGACCCTGCCGCCGCACCCAATATGCAATCGGTAGGAGATTATGGATGGGGCGGAGCTGCTGGCACTCGATTCTGGGTAGATCCTCAGGAAGATCTTATGTGCGTATTCATGACCCAGTTCATGCCGGGCGGACGCTATCCGGTGCAAGAATATCTAAGACACTTGGTGCTAGGGGCAATCATAGACTAGTCACGAAAACCGAGTTTAGCTCTTTTTCCTGAGAGCCTTACTATAGGGTTCCATATCGATGCCAAAGGGAGCGTATCTTGCCTGCACCGCAGCGACAGTCTCGTCTGTCCAATACTGATGCCCCGGTGAGGGGAAACCCAGAACGCTGCGTTGATCTGGGCTAAGCCCCGCGATCATCTTCTCTGGTCCGTGGCCGGCTCTGTATAGCGACCACGCCCAACCGTTGTGGAGTACGCTCACCCAATCGCTGCTGGCCTTTTTAAATGTCATGTTCTGCACCAACCTCAATGATCCCTGAGCTACAGGGGTCCCACGATGCCAAGTGTCATGCCGATAGAAAATCACATCTCCCGCGCGATAACGAGTCCTGACTTCCCTAGCGTAGAGTTCGTTTTCCCGAAAATTCGCGGCTTCTGGAAGCTTATCTCGCATATACCGTTCGGCTTTTGACTTGTCATCGACGTAGCTTAGGCCCGCTACGCCAGGGGTATCGACTATCGGCCAACGATAAGCAGGGTCGTCAGGCCCTAATCTTGGCACGACCGCGGTCGAGCCTTTGCAGCTACTCTCTTCTGAAAGATAAATAATGATCTCAACGGCCTCAGGACAAGACCATTGAGGTGGGTGAGTAAGAGTATGATTTGGATAATCGCAGTGAATGCGTTGATCTGTATTTTCTGAACGCTGTTCCCCGCCGTTTCCTCCGTACTTGGGCCACAAATCCGATTGAGTTAATCTCAACTCAGCTACGTCAACACCCAACAGGTCGGCCACCGCCCCTAACAAGGCAGGATAAAGACTGACTTCATTGGCAGAAGCGTATTCGGACGGAAAAACAAAATTTCCGTTGGAACCAAAATGATTGAAACGAGCGAAGTCTGCCTCTTCAGGACCCGGGTAAAATGACAGAGCATCCCTTCTGAGTTGCGACACCAATCGTTCAGGAATCAGGTCCCTAACAAAAGAGAATCCCTGCTCCCGCCAGCTGGTGACTTGATCAGAACTCAGGCATCCATTCTCAGGAACCTGAGTCGGCTCCGTCCATCTTTCAGGCATTAAGATTTACAGCGCTTCTTCGGCCATAAATCTCAATGTTTCTGGATCAGACGAACCAACGTTGATCATGGTAACCGGACTATCCTTCCAAGCCTGGAGTCTTTCCTTGATCCGCTCTTTTGGCCCGCAAAGAGAGATCTCATCCGCTAAATCATCCGGAACCGCAGCGATCGCTTGGTCTCTCTGGCCTGATAAAAACAGATCTTGGATTTTGTCCGCCGCCTCAGCAAACCCAAAACGACTGATGTGATCCTTGTGAACATTAAAGTCCTTAGCACCCATACCACCCACGTAAAACCCTACCTGTTGTTTAATTTGGCCCAACGCCCTATCCAGGTCATCATCAATAATCACGGGGACGGACGCCGCAATCTCAAAATCGGGAGCTCTGATCGACATCGCATCCTGATAAACGTCCATCATTCGGTAGGGAGACAAAAACATCGGAATCCAGCCGTCGCAAAGCTCAGCACTCATCGCGACGTTCTTTGGGCCCTCGGCCCCCAAATAGACGGGTATGTGTTCTCGGACCGGGTGCTGGATCAGCTTTAGCGGCTTACCTAGGCCCATGCCGCCCTGGAGGGGCAATTGATACTGTTTACCATCAAACGCGACCGGCTCTTTGCGATCCACGATCATTCGAAAAATTTGCATCCACTCTCTGGTTCTCGCTAACGGCTTGGGGTATGGCTGGCCATACCAGCCCTCAACCACCTGAGGTCCGGAGACTCCGATTCCAAGGATCAGCCGGCCATTAGATAAATAATCCAGAGCGACCGCATGCATCGCCGCGCTGGCAGGCGTGCGCGCAGAAATCTGCATAATAGACGTGCCCAAATTAATTTTGGATGTGTGGGCTCCTACCCAGGTCAACGGGGTGAAGCAATCGGCACCATATATCTCTGGACACCAAATCGTATCGTAGCCTAGGTTTTCGGCCTCTTTGGCGAGTTCAATCATTCTTTCCCCACCCGGTGCTCCCAGCGGCCCGATACCTAGTCCTAGTTTCATAATGGCGACCTTTTATTTGCTTTTTTCTAGCTTATCACCAAGCAAAACTGCAAGGAAACAAGAAAGACCTGAACCAACACAACGTCTGATTTACTCCCCTAGAGTCGTCACAAAATAAGTCTTGGATTCAAATTCATTGGGCTTACAGCTTCACTTTTGTTAAGGCCCTCTCTAATAAACAAATAAAAAATTACTTTTGCCCAAGATTCCGTAGCGCAGCCAAAAAAAACCCCAGCAAAGCTGGGGTTTTTTGAAAGACACTAGAACTTAGAGTTCTAAGACGATCTGGACATCACCAAATCATCGACTTCTAAGCCTCTAGAACTCGTGCTTGACTCTACCGAAGAACATTCTTCCGCGAGGATCATGCAAGGCTAGCTCAATACCAGCACCGAATGCTCCATCAGGAGTAGGATATTCATCCGTTAAGTTACGAGCACCGATCTCCAAAGTCGTAATGCTTCCATCACTGGACCAATCAAACCCGGTCAGAGAGTAAGTCAAATCGATATAGGTGAGTGACTCAAGGACACTTCCCCACGTCGCATCAACTTCGTCTGCCCATCGAGCCCGAACAAGAACCGCGTGATCACCGAGGTTCCAGTTAAGCGAGCCAATGACACGAGTTTCAGGAAGCGGTGGGATCACGTCGATACCCAGATTCTGCAATCCGTTGGCGTCTCCGGTGTTGCCGTCGCCAAAGTCAAACGTGTACTCATCGATCTGCGTAGCATTTACGTCAAAGCGGAAGCTACCCAAATTATCCGTATTCCACGAGTAATTCGCATAAACATCGTAAGCCGTGTGCTCCATCGAGTTCGCATTGAGGTAATAAGCGTTGATGTTAACAATGGTATAAGACGGTGCATCACCACGAACTATCGCAGTATCCGTCGCCGCACTGTTTATCCATGCAATCGCATCATCCCTATCTACTTGATAAGCCTGAGCTCCTTGGCAAGGATCACACGCGGGCTGTGGATATGCCTCTAAGAACTTCTGGAAGTCCTGTCCGACGACTCTCGGTCCTCTTAACAGAGTAATACGATCCTTAAAATCGTAATTTGAGTAGTCAAAACCAAAGTTCAAATCACCATCCAACAAAGCTAAAGAAAAACCAACGTTCGTGATTTCGGCTGTCTCTGGATTAAGAGCTGGGTTACCTTGGAACGAGTTAGTTCGGTAGGTACCTTCAAAGTCGTTGAACAATGCGTCATTCGTAGATTGAAGGAATGAACTTACCGGCGTAAATCGCTGAGGTATCGTCGGTGCAATGAACGCTTCCGAATAGGA
>MDTB01169245.1_pt1 | contig 10652 bp, 8 predicted proteins | sample 811161 | NCBI WGS metagenome assembly MDTB01 (sample SAMN05326650, study PRJNA326480) | marine metagenome | isolation source: seawater | place: Mediterranean Sea | collected 2009
CTGAAGAGGATGAGTTAGAAATTCCTGCATTTTTAAGAAGGCAAAAAAATTAATGGTCTTCGAGAAAATAAATGATAGCCACCATAAAACCGGATTTGAAAAAACACTACCCGGTTTTGCTAAAAGAATTAATTAGCATTATTACCCCTCAATATGGTGGCACATTTATAGATTGCACCTTTGGTCAAGGTGGTTATTCAAAAAGTATATTAGATTTTTCTGATACAAAAGTAATAGCTATTGATAGAGATATCAAAAGTCAAAAAAAAGCAAATACCATTCAAACTCAGTTTAAAAATAGATTTATTTTTAAAAATATAAAATTTAGTCAATTAATTAATCTAAAATTAAAAAAAGAAAATATAAGGGGAATAGTATTTGACCTTGGATATTCATATTTTCAAATAAAAGATTTTACCAAAGGATTATCATTTGACTCAACTGGAGAATTAAATATGAAACTTGGTATTAATAAATTTTCAGCCAAAGAAACAATTAATAATCTTGATGAGGTTCAATTAGAAAAAATATTTAAATATTTTGGAGAAGAAAAAGAAAGTAAAATAATTGCAAGGAATATAGTCAGAGACAGAAAAAACAAAGAAATTACAACTGAAGAATTGGTAAAGATAATTCAATCATCAAAAAAAAAAAGAAATCATAAAATCCATGGAGCAACTAAAGTTTTTCAAGCATTAAGAATTTTTGTAAATCAAGAAATTAGTGAATTAATCTATGGCTTAATAAATGCTACAAAAGTTTTAAAAAAAGATGGCATTATTGCGGTTGTAACTTTTCATTCTTTGGAGGACAGAATAGTAAAATATTTTTTTAAAAATTTATCTGAAAATAAAAGCATTTCTAGGTATATGCCAGAACAAGATAAAAAAGTTAATTTATTAAAATTGATTAAGAAAAAACCTATATTACCTTCTCAAAAAGAAATAATAGAAAACGCACCTTCTAGATCAGCAAAACTAAGATACGCTATAAAAACAAAAGATTTTTATGAATTTGAAACAGATATTTTAGATAAATTTAAATATTTATTAGATATAGAGAATTACTCAAAAAAATTATGAAAAAAATATTATTAGTAACATCTATAATTTTTTTAATATTAATTACTTCTATAGTTAAGAGCTCTACCAAAAAGATTGAAGATCAAATCTTTATTATCAATGAAAATATAAGAACATTAAAAGCTGAATTAGGAGATGTTCTTCTAGAATATAATTATCTAAGTTCACCAAAGAAATTACTTCAATATCAAAACCAATATTTTGAGAATGATTTAATACAGATGAATATTAAAGAAATTAAAAAAATTACTCAAAAAAATGGAAAATTGATAATAACAAATTTTTATGAAGAGAATAAAAATGATGAATGAAAAAGATACTGATAACATCATTTTAGAGGAATATGAAAATGAATTTTCTTATAAAAAAAGTAAAACTAACTTAAATATCGAATTTAATAGAATTGCATTCATTTTTTTTATTTTTTTGGCAATCTCTTTAATTTATTCAATTCAACTCTTACATTTAGGATCTTCAAAAAAAGAGAATACAGTTGAAATTTTTAAATTCAGTAAAAAAGATTATAGAGCAGACATTATTGATAATAATGGAAATTATTTAGCAAAGACAGTAAGTTCAATTGATATAGGCATTAATCCTATTGAAGTTATAGATAAAAAAAAATTACTTATTAATCTGCGTCTAATATTCCCTGATAAAAATTTTGACAAAATAGAAACAAAATTAAGTGGTAAAAAATTTTTTTATCTTGAAAAAAAAATTTCTCCTGAAAATTATGAAAAAATAATGTTATTAGGAGATAAGTCAATAAAACCAGAAGAGAAATTAACAAGAATATATCCACATGAAAATTTATTTAGTCATATTATTGGACAAATTGATGACAACAATAATGGAATATCAGGAATTGAAAAATCTTTAGACCTAAAATTAAAAGAAATTCAAAAACCACTTCAATTGACAGTTGACTCAGATATTCAATTTTTAATAAGAAGGGAATTAATAAGATTTCAACCGATATTTAATAATATAGGAAGTGCAGCGATTCTGATGGATGTAAATAATGGAAATATTCTTTCAATGATTTCACTTCCTGATTTTAATTTAAATGAGAGAAAAACTATTACCGATCAAAATTATATAAATAGAGTCTCTAAAGGTGTTTATGAAATGGGGTCAGTATTTAAGACCTTTACAGTTGCATCGGGTTTAAATGAAGAAATAATTCAAACTGATACAGAATTTGAAGATTTACCCAAAAGTCTAGAGTGTGCCAATAGACCAATAAGAGAATACGATGAAAAAATGCCTACTGACTTAACTGTCGAGGAAATTTTAATAAAATCAGGGAACATTGGTTCAGTTAGAATTGCTCAAGCCGTGGGTATAAAAAAATTTTCATCATTTCTAGAAAAATTAGGACTTTTAAATAAAATTGAATTTGACATTGAGGAAGTAGGAGAGCCTCATGCTATAAGGTGGGGAAAATGTAAACTAGCGACCGCTGCTTTTGGACATGGAATAACAACTACTCCACTGCAATTAGCTAAGGCATATTCAATAATAGTAAATGGTGGTTATGATATTTCTCCCACATTAATTAAACAAAACTTTCAGAAAGAAAATAAACTCATTCTAGAAAAGGGTGTTTCAGAAAAAATGAATTTAATTTTAAGAAAAATTGTTTCCAGTAAAGAAGGTACTGCAAATTTTGCTAATATTTATGGATATGAAATAGGAGGAAAGACTGGAACAGCTCAAAAATCTATTGATGGTGTTTATTCTAAAAACAAGGTCAACACTTTTGCATCAATTTTTCCAACATCTAATCCAAAATTTGTATTTGTATTATTAATGGATGAACCAAAAGCTAATAAGGAATATGTTTATTACTTTAAGGATGGAAGTGGATGGAAGTATAAAGGTAATTGGAGAAATACCGCAGGGTGGACGACAGTTGAAGTTGCTGGCAAAATCATAGAAAAAATTGGGCCTATTTTAGCCACAAAATATATGGAAATTGATTAATCCATGTTGATAGGCAATTACTTCAAAAAAATTAACTCCGAATATAAAAATCATTATTTTTCGGGAATTAGTTTTAATAGTGCACATGTTAAAAAAAATTTTATTTTTTTTGCTATTAAAGGAAACGATGATGATGGAAAAAAATTTATAAAAGATGCAATTAAAAATGGAGCAAAGACAATAGTTTCAAACTTAAAAATTGAAGGTTTCAAAAAAAAAATACTTTATATAAAGTCAACAAATGTTAGAAAATTATTAGCAGAAATCACATTTCATATTCAGAAATTAAAGCCAAATAAATTAATTGCTGTCACAGGAACTAATGGAAAGTCGTCAATAGCAGATTTTTATTATCAAATTTTGAAAATCAATAAAAAAAAAGTAGCTTCTATTGGTACATTAGGAATTAAATCAATCTATAAAAAAATTCCTATGAATAATACAACTTTAGATCCTGTTACATTAAGTTTAAGTCTGAAAAAACTAAAAAAACAAAAAATAAATGATGTAATATTAGAAGCATCAAGCCATGGACTTGATCAAAACAGACTAGATGGTTTGTTATTTGATATAGGAATTTTTACCAATTTGTCTCATGATCATCTTGATTATCATAAAAGTTTAAGATTATATTTAAAATCTAAATTGTATTTATTTGATAAATTATTAAAAAAAAATTCATCTGTAATTTTAGATAATAAAATTCCACAATATAAAGCAATTAAGAAAATTTGCACAAAAAGAAAACTTAATATTATTTCAATCTCTGATGACAAAGGAAATCTTCAAATACTTTCACACAAATATTTAGATAATAAACAATTAATTGAAATTAAATATAAAAAAAAAATTTACAATTTTGAAACATCTCTAATAGGAAAAATTCAAATTAAAAATATTTTAATGGCAATGGTTGCTGCCGAAAAAAGTAATATTAGCTTTCAACAAATAGTAAGTACAATTAAAAAGATGAAACCTGTTAATGGTAGACTTGAAAAGATTGGATATTTAAAAAATAATTCATGTGTAATTTTAGATTATGCTCATACACCAGATGCGATAAAAGTATGTTTGTCAAATTTAAAAGATCAATTTAAAGACAGAAAAATTAATATTGTTTTTGGTTGTGGAGGAGAAAGAGATCAATCAAAAAGATCCATAATGGGAAAAATAGTAAATTATTATTGTAATAAAATTTATTTAACTGACGATAATCCAAGAACAGAAAACCCAAAAAAGATAAGATTTGATATTAAAAAAGGCATTAGTAATAAAAAACTTTATGAAATACCAAGTAGGTTTTTAGCCATTGATAAAGCAATTGAAAACTTGAAAACAGGAGAAGTGCTGGTTGTTGCAGGTAAGGGGCATGAAAATATTCAAGATTATGGAAAGAAAAAAAATTTCTTTTCAGATAAAGATATTATTTTAAAGAATATAAGAAAAAAAAATAAAAAATTATCTAAAGATTTAAAAATAAATATTATTAAAGAAATAAGTGAAACAAATAATATCTTATCAAAAATAAAAATTAACAATGTTTCAATAAATTCTAAAGAAATAAAAAAGAATGATGTTTTTTTTGCAATCAAAGGAAAGAATAAAAATGGAAATTTATATATAAAAGAAGCTTTTGAAAGGGGCGCTTCTTTAGCAGTGGTTAATAAAATCGATAAATATTCAAATATTCCTAAACAAATTAAAGTAAAGAATAGTCTTAAATTTTTAACTGAGATATCTAAAATTTTAAGAGAGAATTCTAAGGCAAAGATTATTGGAATTACAGGTAGCTGTGGCAAAACTTCGCTAAAAGAATTAATTGGAAAATCTTTTCAAAAGATAAGCAAAGTAACTTATTCTCCAAAGTCTTTTAATAATAAATATGGAGTTCCATTAAGTTTGTTTAATCTAAAAACAAAAGATAATTTTGGTGTTTTTGAAATAGGAATGGATAAAAAAGGTGAAATAGATATTTTATCAAAAATAATTAAACCTGATTTAGCAATTATAACAAACATATCTTATGCCCATGCTAAAAATTTTAATAATATAAAACAAATCGCTTTAGCTAAGTCAGAAATTATTCAAAATATTAAAGATGGAGGAATAATCATTTTGAATTCAGATGATGAATTTTATGATTTTCATAAAAAGATTGCAAAAAATAGAAATCTTAAAGTTTTTTCTTTTAGCATGAAGAAAAAAAATTCTGATGCAAGTTTGCATTCTATTAAAAAAGAAGGAAGAAAATATAAAGTTTGTGTAAATATCGATAAAAAGAAATTATATTTTTACTTTTCTTCTACTTTTGAAAGTAATTTAAAAAATTTTTTAGCCACATTGTTAGTAATGAAAATTTATAAAAAATTAGATAAAGTAGACAAAAATTTTTTCTTTGATTATGAGTCACCTGAAGGGCGAGGGGACATGTCTAAAATTAAGATTGATAAAAAAAATATTTTTTTGATAGATGAAAGTTATAATTCAAATCCTTTATCCTTAAATTCTGCAATTAAAAATTTTGATAAGATTAATCCTAAGGTTTCAAAAAAACATTTGATACTAGGAGATATGCTGGAATTGGGAAAACACACTAAAAAACTTCACCTAAAAATTAGTAAGTATATAAATAGAAGTTCAATTGATTATATTCATGTAATTGGTAAACATATTATAAAAACATATACAAATATTGATAAAACTAAAAGAGGCCTTATTTTAAAAAAGAAATCGCAAATAATTAATTTGATAAAAAACAATATAAATAATAATGATTATCTCATGATCAAAGGTTCAAATTCAACAGGACTTAATAAATTTACCTCTAATTTAAAAATAGGAAGAATTAATGCTTTATAATCTTATTCTAGATCTTATAGATAAATATACTTTTCTAAATGTTTTTAAATATCTTACTGTTAGGACAGGATTGGCAATGTTTACTTCTATGATGATAGTTTTAGTCGTAGGTAATCCTTTTATAAATTTCTTTTCTTCTAAACAAATTTTAGACCCTATAAGAGAAGACGGACCTACTGATCATATCATTAAAAAAATAGGTACACCAACTATGGGGGGTGTTTTGATTCTTTTAGGACTATTTTCTGGGATTTTGTTATGGGGAGATTTGTCTAGCATTCATATTTGGTTTTTACTTTATATTGTTGGATGCTTTGGCCTTTTAGGGGCTTATGATGATTACAAAAAAATTAAATATAAAAATTCTTCTGGTATATCATTTAGATTTAAGATTATTTCACAAATAGTTATAGCAGCTATTGGTATATATTTATTAAGTTATTTTTCTAATTATGATGAACTTAAAAATTTGTATTTTCCTTTTTTCAAAAATTTAATGATAAACCTAGGATGGTTTTTTATACCATTTTCTGTTTTTATTATTGTGGGGTCATCTAATGCAGTAAATTTAACTGATGGACTTGATGGGTTAGCAACTGTGCCTGTAATATTAGTTGCTGGATGCTTTGCTTTTATTAGCTACGTGACTGGAAATATAGTTTTTTCAGATTATTTACAAATACCTTACATTGAAGGAGTAGGAGAAGTAAGCGTATTTTGTGGCTCTATAATTGGAGCATGTTTAGGATTTTTGTGGTTCAATGCACCTCCCGCAAAAATTTTTATGGGAGACACAGGATCTCTTGCTTTGGGAGGTTCTCTAGGTGCGGTAGGAATTATTACTAAACATGAAATAGTTTTAGCTATTACAGGGGGTTTATTCGTTCTTGAGGCGATATCTGTAATTGTACAAGTAGTTTCTTTTAAACTTACTGGAAAAAGAGTTTTTATGATGGCACCAATTCACCATCATTTTGAAAAAAAAGGCTGGCCAGAGTCTACTGTAGTAATCAGATTTTGGATTATTTCCATAATTTTAGCGATGATAGGTCTAGCCACACTAAAATTAAGATAATGTTAGAAAATAAAAATATTTTCATTAAAAAAAAAATTTTGATTTATGGATTAGGAAAAAGCGGATTTTCTTCATACAAATTTTTAAAAAATAAAAATACATTAAATATTTTTGATGATAATAAAATTTTAAACCAAAATTCTGATATTAAAAAAAAATTAATCAAATATAACGATATAAGAAATAAAGATTTTGATTATATAATATTAAGCCCAGGGATTAATATTAATAATTGTTTGCTTAAAAAGTATCTGTTTAGAAACTTAAAAAAAATTAGAACAGATTTAGATATTTTTTATAGTTTATATAATAAAAATAAAAACATAACTATTACTGGTACAAATGGAAAATCTACAACAGTTCAGATTTTATACGAAATATTAAAAAAGCAAAAATTTGATGTTAGATTAGTTGGAAATATTGGAAACCCAATTTTGCTTGAAAAAAAAATCACAAAAAATACTTTATTTGTCATAGAAGCTTCTTCATATCAATTAGAATATAGTAAATTCTTTAAGAGTAATTTCGGAGCAATATTAAACATTACTCCGGATCATCTAGAAAGGCACAAAACATTAAAAAAATATATAGAAGCTAAGTTTAAATTAATTGAAAATCAAACCTCAAAAGATTTTGCATTTTTAAATATTCAAGATTTACATATAAAAAAAACTTTAAAAAAAAAGAATATTCATTCGAAAGTTATCAAAGTGAATCCTAAAATAGATTTAAAATTTTTAAAAAAGATTAATAATAGATATTTCTTAACTGACGGAAATAAAGAAAACTTAGCATTTGTTATTGAAATATTAAAAAAATTTAATATCAATAAAAAAATTTTTATAAAAACTTTAAAAAAGTTTCATGGTTTAAAATATAGACAACAAATTATTTATAAATCAAAAAAATTTACTATTATTAATGACTCTAAAGCTACTAGCTTTTCATCGTCTATTAGTTTATTAAAATCTTTATCTAATGTTTATTGGATAGTTGGAGGTTTGGCTAAAAAAGGAGATAAATTTTTTTTATCAAAGAACAATTGCAAAACATTTAAAGTTTATATATTTGGTAAGGATAGAAAATTTTTTCACAATAAATTAAAAAAATATATGATTGCTCAAAGTTTTAAAAAACTAGAGCCTCTTTTAAGAAAAGTTTTTTTAGACATTAAAAATGAAAAAAATGATGAAGATCAAATTATTCTTTTTAGTCCAGCGGCAGCATCTTTTGATAACTTTAAAAATTTTGAAGAAAGAGGAAAATATTTTAATAATACCGTTAAAAAACTGATTAATGCTAACTAATAATTCTATTTTCAAGTTTTATCATGGATGGTGGAAAAATATTGATAAAACAATCTTTTTAATAATAACACTTTTATTTAGTCTTGGTTTATTTTTTTCATTAGTATCCACTTCATTAATTGCATCTGATAAATTAGATACTAATAATTATTTTTTCTTTTTCAAACATTTAGCATATATAATTATTGGTATTTTTACTTTAATTTTTTTTTCTTCATTAAGTCAAAAAAATCTATTTAAGATTTCAACTTTATTTTTTTTTATTTCGGTATTTCTTTTGATTTTAGTTCCAATAATAGGCGCTGAAGTAAAAGGTTCTAAGCGTTGGCTTGATATATTTTTTTTACCAAGATTTCAACCGATAGAATTTGTCAAACCCTTTACCATAATTTTACTAGCTTCAATTTTGAGTTCTGAAAAAAATCTAAATATTTATTATAAGTATTTTTTAAGTCTGATTGTTATTATACCAATATCCTTACTTTTAATGATGCAACCAGATATTGGTCAAACATTACTTATTTTTTTATCGTGGCTAACGTTGATATTTATATCTGGCATTAGTCTTATAATATTTTTTTCCTTTTTTGGTATTTCACTCACAGGACTATTATGTATAGTTTTTTTTATTCCTAAATTTGAATATATTAAAAATAGAATTGAGTCTTTTTTTAATCCCAGCAGCGGTACTCATAATTTTCAATCTGAAAAAGCAATAGAAGCAATTACAAGTGGTGGATACTTTGGAAAGGGTATTGGGGAGGGTACTTTAAAAAACAGAGTACCTGAGGCTCATACAGATTATATAATTTCTGTAATCTCAGAGGAATTTGGAGTTGTGGTAATAATTTTATTATTGATAATTTTTTTATTTTTTATCTACAATGTATTTAAAAAAATATATTTAGAAAAAAATGAAAAAATTAAGCTGGTACTTGTAGGTTCTATTACTCTTATTTTATTACAAACTTTAATTCATTTGGGAGTAAACATAAGATTGTTTCCCACTACTGGAATGACATTACCTTATCTTAGTTATGGAGGCTCTTCTATTGTAGGAGTTTCTATCTTATCAGGTATAATTCTGAATTTAACAAAAAGACAAATAAATTAATATGAAGAAAAAAGTTTTGATTAGTACTGGTGGATCTGGTGGCCATGTCATTCCTGCTTTAATATTTCATGAACATCTAAAGGATAATTTTGATGTTTGCTTAAGCTCTGATAGAAGAGGTATGCAGTATTTAAAAAGAGAAAAATATAAAGTAAAAATTATTAATACACCAAAGTTTACAAAAAATTTTTTCTTACTTCCGTTCAAAATTTTTTTAATTTTATATCTTACATTAAAATCATTATTTTTTTTAAAAAAGGAAAAAATTGACATACTGATATCTACTGGAGGTTATATGTCCTTACCTTTATGTTTAGCATCAAAAATACTTAAAATTAAGATATTTCTTTTTGAGCCTAATATGGTTATAGGGAAGGCAAATAGATTATTTTTAAGTTTTTGTAAAAAAATTATTTGTTACTCAGATACGATAATCAATTTTCCAAAAAAATTTCAAAAAAAGATTGTACTGATTAAATCTTTATTAAGAAAAGAATTTTATTCAATTAAATCAAGGGACCAAATAGGAAAAGAAATAAATTTATTAATTATAGGTGGAAGCCAAGGTGCTGAATTATTTGATGTCGCTATAAAAGATACCGTAATAAAACTTTCAAAAAGATATGATTTAAAAGTATTTCAACAAATAAGTATAAAAAATTATGAAAATCTAAAAAATTTTTACTCAGATAATCAAATCAAAAATGAATTATTTGATTTTAATGAAAATATTTTTGATTTTATGACCAAGGTCAATTTATGTATCACTAGAGCAGGTGCCTCTACATTGGCGGAGCTAACTTTTTTGAATATACCCTATCTTGCAATACCACTTCCACATGCAAAAGATAATCATCAATTAGAAAATGCTCTATTTTATAAGAAGTTAGGTTGTAATTGGGTATTGAGTCAAAATGAATTAAATGAAATATCATTAACAGGCAAAATAATTAAAATGATTGATAACAAGGAAGAATATTTAGAAAAAAAAAAAAATATGAAAAATTTTAGTTATCAAAACTCTTGGAATAATATAAATCAAAAAATTATATCTATAATTAATGAAAATTGAATTAGCAAAATCAGAAATCATACATTTCTTAGGAATAGGTGGTATTGGTATGAGTGGCCTTTCTTTGATAATGAAAGGAATGGGTTTTAATGTTCAAGGGAGTGATATTTCTAATAACAAGAATATTGAAAGATTAAAAAAAAATAAAATTAAG
>MDTB01016721.1_pt1 | contig 10651 bp, 8 predicted proteins | sample 811161 | NCBI WGS metagenome assembly MDTB01 (sample SAMN05326650, study PRJNA326480) | marine metagenome | isolation source: seawater | place: Mediterranean Sea | collected 2009
CCAAATGCTGGATCTGATGCAAACTCTGGTAAAACAGTTGCTGTAATTACTTCAGACAAAAAATTCTATGAGATAACTGGTCAAAAGATTTGGATTTCAAATGCTGGTTTTGCTCATGTTTTCATAGTTTTTGCAAGGATTGAAAATGATAAAAATTTAACAGCTTTCTTATTTGAAAAAAATAAAGTCAGTGGACTAACCCTTAATCCTGAAGAAAAAAAACTTGGATTAAGATCTTCGTCTACTAGACAAGTATTTTATAATAAAATGAAAATTCCCATTTCTTCAATGTTAGGAAAAAGAGGTGAAGGTTTTAAAATTGCAATGAATGCATTAAATGTAGGTAGAATAAAACTTGGAATTGCAGTGACTGGAGCCTCAAAAAAAGCAATCGAATTCGCAGTTAAATATGCCAATGAAAGAAAACAATTTAACCAAAAAATTTCAAAATTTGGAGCTATTCAATATAAACTTGCCGAAATGACTACCAAAACTTATGTTTCAGATGCAGCAAATTACAGAGCTGGACAAGATATTGAAAATCATATTAGCCGACTTATTAAAAATGGACTTAATGATCAGCAAGCAAAACTTGAGGGTGCTGAAGAGTATGCTATTGAATGTGCAATTAATAAGGTATTTAGTTCAGAAGTCATAGCTTATGTTTCAGATGAAGCCTTACAAATCTATGGAGGAATGGGATATTCAGCCGAATCAGAAGTTGAAGCTTTTTACAGAGATGCAAGGATTTCTAGAATATACGAAGGAACTAACGAAATAAATAGACTGCTAATAGTTAAAATGTTATTGAAAAAATCAATGAATAATGAATTAAACTTGATTGGATCAGTTAAGTCGATTTTATCTGAACTTATGAGTGTTCCTAAATTTAATAATGAGATAGACTCTATCTTATTAAATGAAAAAAAGATTTTAAAAAACCTAAAAAAACTAACTTTACTGATTGCAGGAAAATCAGTTGAAAGATTTGGAAAAAAAAATTACTGAAGAACAAGAGATAATGATAAATTTGGCAAATATGATTATTCAAGTTTATGTTTTAGAGTCTGTTATTCTTAAAACTGAAAAACTTACTAATATACTTGGAGTAGATTTATGTAAAGAAAATATTTTAATGACGGTAAACTTTACTCAAACCAGTATAGATTATATCCAATCAAATGCTAAAGAGTGTATATACTCTATATCAGAGAATGATGAATTGAAAATTTTAATGTTGGGATTAAAAAGATTTACAAAATCAAATCCAGTTAATATTAAAGAGAATAGGAGAAAAATTGCAAAAAAAATAATTCAAGAAGAAAGTTATTGTTTTTAAAATTTATTTATCAAACAATTTTTCAATATTAAATTTTAAATAATCCAAGTGAATTTTTGATTCAAGATCATTTGTTTTTGAGTCATTAATCAAATCTAAAATCAATTTCAACTGATAATGAATATTTGTCTTGATTTTTGAATTTGAACTAGTAATTTTTGAAATTCTTATTAAGTTTTTTAAGTATTCATATTGAAGATTTTGTCTAAAACTATTTATTTTAGAATTGATATCTTCAAGGAAAATTGAATTTGTTAGATCATTAAAATATTCAGAAATTGAATAACTATTTCCATATAAAGAAGAATTTACTATTCTTCTAATTACCGTGTAATTTAATAATTGACTTAGAATATTTCTTTGAATCGATAGAACTTTTTCATGAATTTTTGGATCTGAGTTAGTACTAAATCCCCTTCTTTGTTTTCTTAGTATTCTATACATATTTTGGCTATACTGAAACGCTTTTGGTGAAAAACCAAAATCAGATATAGCATTAAAAGCTTCTTTCTGTAAATCATACTTTACAGGAGTAAAAGGCAGATTACTTGAATTTTGATTAATTTTTGAGTTGCCAATTTTTACACCCCCTATTTGTCTAGATATAATTTTCAATGATGTGGAGTACTCTTTCATTAAAATATTGAATGCATTTAATAATTCTTCATAATTCATTCCATCTTCTATGTAATTTGAATAATTAGTTAATAACCTATTGATTAATTTTATTCTGTCAGTAGAATATAAAACTTGATCAGAAGTTAAATCATTAACCATTGCATCTGGATCAGAACCCTTTCCGGTTGATCTCATGTCATCAGCATCATTTGCGTAAGATAATTCTGGATCAGAACTTCTGTCTAATATTTTATTTAAGTCAACTTGATTTATTTGTGAATAACCATATTGAATAGCCCAACTATCATATACTCCAGGTAAAGTATCATAGAATAAACCTTGATTTTCTGAGTCTAATGTAATATTAATTGAAGGGTATTCCATGATTGAACTACATAACCCTTTTTCATAGGTAATATCTTTATTCTGTATCTCATCATATGAGAGTAAAGTTGAACCTTTAAAATTATGAGTAAGACCTAAAGTATGACCCACTTCATGTAAAACAAGTCTTTTTAAGGACTGTCTAATTAAATCTTTACTTAAAATTTCAGGATATTTTAACGTTTTTAAATTAATCAATCCAAACATGTTATTTTGATGAGTAAATATTGAATTTTTACAAATATTTAAATCATCAGAATAGTCTGTTGTGATTTTATCATTAATTACATAATCATCAGATTTTATATCAGAACTAGTGTAAATATTTTCATATAGTATTCTATTAGTAAAATATACCCATTCTAACATTATATCTGCTCCGAGAATTTGCCCAGTTCTAGGATTTGTGAAGCTAGGACCATATCCTCCAAAAGGTGGCGAAGGTGATGAGGTCCACCTCAATACATTATATCTAATATCTCCAGCGTCCCATTTCGCTTTTTCAGGTTGAATTTTTACTCTAATAGCATTTTTAAATCCAGCTTTTTCAAAAGCAAAATTCCAAGATTCAACTGCTTCTTTAATTATATCTCTAAATTCATGGGGAGTAGTATTTTCAATCCAAAAAATAATGGGATTTATTGGTTCTGAAATTTCCAATTTTGGATTTTTTTTAACTAAATGCCACCTGTTAATTAAATCAATTTGATTATTTGAATCTTTTGATATCATATCATTAATTTGAGTTGAAAAAAAACCAACTCTTGAATCATAAAATCGAGTTTGATAATTATTTTCTGGTAGCTTCATTAGAGTATGCTGAACTAAAATATTAACAAATCTAGAATCTGTAACAGAAGAACTACCATAATACTTTGGAAGTAGATCATCGTAAGAATAATTAATAATTAAATCTGTATTTTCAGGATAATTTTTTACTGTCCTAAATTTTGTTTTAGTTTTATTCAATCTTCCCAAAGAAAAACCTTTATATCCAGGTCGATTTGACCTTTTAATTTGTTTAAAATTTTCATTTAAAAATAATTTACCAGCATCAAGTAAAAATTTTGAGCTGTCATTATTAGATACTAGAATAGTTTCACTAGCTATAATTGGAGAATTAATATTTGCATCAGAATTTTTTGAAATTGGATGAGATTCATCATAATAATATGTCGAATTTTGATGAATAAACTCTATCTTATTGAAATATTTTTTAATTTTAAATATTTTGGATCCTCTATAACTACCTTTATTATATCCTAAATCAGATATTCCATTTTCTATATAACTGAAATGAATAAATTCTTTATCCAAATGATTCTTATTTATTTCAATAAATAAATCACCTTTTTCTTCATCTTTGTATAGATTGAATAAACCCTCTATTTTTTTTAGATCTTTAATTTTTTCTTTAAAAACGTCTTTTTCTTTCTTTTCTTTGGTTATTTTCTCATCAACTTTAGATTTATTTTTTTTTAAAATCTGGGAGTTCAATGTGAATTGTGAAAAAAGAAATAAACCAAATAAGAGTGATTTAATTAAATTCATAATTTATTTTTTTTACAAAGATAAAGTATAAGATTAATTAAATATGATTTTTAAAAATTAATTAGCTGAATAAGTATGTATATTTGTATATATGAAAACTTTCACATTTAAATTGTCAAATGAAATACGAATTATTCACCAAGAAATTAAAAGTGATGTTTCATACTGTGGCATTATGATAAATTCTGGTTCAAGAGACGAATTAGAAGATGAACTTGGACTTTCTCACTTTATTGAACATAACTTATTTAAGGGGACTAGTAAAAGAAATGCTTTTTATGTTGTTAATAGATTGGAAGAAATTGGGGGAGAAATTGATGCTTATACTGCTAAAGAGGAAACCTTTATATATGCAACCTTCTTGAAGGATTATTATGATAGAACAATTGAAATTTTATCAGAAATGGTATTCAATTCGACATTTCCAAAAAAAGAAATTGAAAAAGAAAAAATTGTAATTGAAGATGAAATAAATTCTTATAAAGACAATCCTTCAGAAATGATTTTTGATGAGTTTGAAAATGCTGTATTTAAAAATCATCCCTTAGGTCAGAATATTTTGGGTAATCATTACTTAATAAAAAATTTTAATAAAACTACAATATTAAACTTTATAAGAAAGAATTATAATACTAATGAAATAATTTTAAGCTCAGTTGGAAACATATCCCCAAAAAAGATCGTTGAAATTTCAAAAAAATACCTTGGAAAAGTACCTATAAACAAAAGAAATCATTTAAGACCGAAAAAATATAAATATATCCCAAAAAAAATTACTTTAAAAAAAAATATATCTCAGAATCATTGCATAATTGGTAATATAGCTCCCAATATTTTTAATAAAAATAATCTAACTTTTAATCTTCTAAATAATATACTTGGGGGGCCAAATATTAATTCAAGATTGAATTTATCAGTTAGGGAAAAATTTGGATTTACTTATAGTATTGAATCTTTTTTTAATTCATATTCTGATTATGGTATATGGGGAATATATTTTACTTCAGAATCCAAATATTTAAATAAAATTTTAAATTTAATTAAACGAGAATTAATTAAGATGAAAAAAATTAAACTGGGACCAAAACAAATTAATACCGCAAGAAATCAAATATACAGTCAACTAGCAATTTTTAATGAAAGTAAATCAAATGTGATGCAAAATAATGCAAAAAACATGATTCTCAACAATAGGGTTGAAACATTGGAGCAAATCAAATATAAAATTTCAAAAATTTCAGCTGAGGAAATACAAAGTTTAGCTCAAGAAGTTTTTGATATTAATAACTTAACTACGATTATAATAAAATCTACTAAATAAATGAATTTTATTTCAAAAGAATTAAATGAATATTGTAATAAATTTACAACAAACCCATCAAAAGAATTGGATAAATTAGAACATTTAACTCATACAAGAATATTAAATCCAAGGATGATATCCGGTAAATTACAAGGCAGATTATTATCTTTAATTAGTAAAATAGTTTCTCCAAAATATATATTAGATATTGGTACATATACTGGCTATTCAGCAATTTGTTTATCAGAAGGTTTAAAGCCAGATGGTAAACTTATTACAATTGAAATAAACGAGGAGATGCAACATTTCATTAAAGATAACTTTTCAAAACTTAAATTATTGAAAAAAATCATACCAATTTTCGGAGATGCTACAAAAGTAATTCCTAAATTAGACTATCTTTTTGATATAGTTTTTATTGATGCAGATAAAATAAATTACTCAAAATATTTTGATTTAACAATTGATAAATTAAGTCCAAAAGGTCTAATTATTGCTGATAATCTCCTTTGGTCAGGAAAAGTAATTAAAAAAATTAACTCAAATGACAAGATTACAATAGAGTTGAAAAAATTTACTGAAAAAGTAAATAAAGATCCAAGAGTGGAAAATATAATGCTTCCAATTAGAGATGGTATTTTAATTTGTCAAAAAAAATAATATTAAAAAAACTAAATATATTTTGAAAAAGCTTTTATATGTAAGTTTTATAATTTTAAATTCACTAAAATTAAATGCTACTCATCTAATTGGAGGTGAAATGACATACAATTATTTAGGAAATAATATTTACCAAATTAATCTTGTAATATATATTGATTGTGGCCCATCCAATACATCTGGAACAAGTTTTGACCCATTTGGTGAAGTAACAATTTACAATGGTGATAATTCCATATATGATATAATTGATATATCAAATCCCAATATTATAAATTTAGGTACCGAAACAGTTGGTAATGATTGTTTAGAACTTCCAACTGATCTATGTGTAGAAAGGGGAACTTATAGTTTCGATATTTTTCTACCTAATTCTATTGACGGATACACAGTAGCCTACCAAAGATGTTGTAGAAATCCATCAGTTATAAATATTGAAAATCCTGAAGATTTTGGTTCTACTTTTTTTGTAAATATTCCTGGAGGTAATTTAAATAATAATAGCAGTGCAAACTTTATTAATTATCCTCCTCTAGCTCTTTGTTTAGGTGATGAAATTAACATTAATCATTCAGCCACAGATATTGACGGTGATGAACTTGTATATGAATTCACAACACCTTTAAATGGTGCTAATGATATGAATCCCACTGAAATAAGTCCTCCTCCATTCAATATAATCCCATGGAATGACGGTTACAGTGAAAATTATCCAATTGATAGTGATCCTATTATTTCAATTAATTCTGAAACTGGAATAATAACTGGCACTCCAAATCAGATTGGTCTATACATAATTGGGATAAAGGTAAGCGAATTTAGAAATGGTATTTTCTTAAATCAAGTAATTAGAGATTTTAGATTTTTGGTTGTGGATTGTAATGTTACAACTGCCTCCTTCCCACTTACTAATTGGTATTGTAATTCTCTTACTGTAGATTTTGAAAATGATAGTTATAATGCAGAAACATACCTTTGGGATTTTGGATATGAAAATAATATATCAGAATTATTTGAACCGAGCTTCACTTATCCAGATACTGGAATATATAATGTGACATTAATTGCAAATCCAAATACAATATGTGCTGATACTAATAGTATTTCATTTCCTTTATATACTGAACTATCAGCTTTTTTTAATAATCCGCCCCCTCAGTGTGATGGTAACAATTTATTTGATTTCACTGCTCTAGGAATTACTCCTCCAGGTGCTGATGTAATTTGGAATTTTGGACCTAATGCTTCACCACAATATTCAGAAATAATAAATCCAACAAACATATTATTTGATGGAATTGGGAATTTTGAAGTTTCCTATAATATACAATACAATGGTTGCGATGAAACTCACACTGGGAATATTAACATCTTTAATGATAATATTTTACCTGAAATTACTTTTTTAAATGACGATATTCAGTGCCTTGAAAATAACTTATTTAACTTTCAAGCATCTGGGAGTTTTGAGGAAAACTCAGAATTTTTATGGAATTTTGGTAATAATTCCAATACATTTGAATCAATTGATCAAAATCCTTCAAATATCCAATTTTTAACAGAAGGATATCACATAATTTCACTTATAATATCCAATAGTGGATGTCAAGGAAATATAACTGATTCAATTAAAATTATTGATGCAATAAACTTTGAAATGAATTTAACAAATCAATATGGATGTTCTCCTCAAATTGTTAATATTAGTTCAAATTTAGATTCAAATCAATATAATTTTGAATGGGATTTTGGAAATGGTCAGACTAGTAATTTTAATTACAATGAAATATTATTTTTTGAGGGTCAATACGATTTAAATATAAGTATAATTGATTTAACCACTTCATGTGTAGAATCTTATTTTTTTGAAAATTATATTGAAATACAACCAAAACCCATTGCAAATTTTACTTTTAATTCAGATGATTTTATTCTTGATGTCCCAGTTGAAATTGAAAATCTATCAGTAAATTCTGATTCAATATTTTATATCTTTAACTCAGGTTTAACTTTGAATGGAGAAAATCCATCTTACACCCCAGATATTACTGGTGAAATAGAGATTACTCAATATGCAATTAATTCAGAGTATCAATGCGTAGATTCAATTTCAAAAAAATTAAATATTTCTTTTGGATATAATTTATTCATGCCAAATTCTTTTACTCCAAATAATGATAATAAAAACGATTTTTTTGCACCAATTTCTATTGGAATTCAAAATTATCAACTTAAAATATTTGATAGATGGGGGAAGTTAATTTTTGATAAATATGGAGTTAATCCTAAATGGGATGGTAAAAACAGAAATGGAATTCAATGTAAAAGTGACACATACAACTACTTAATAAATTTTACAACTGTAACTAATAAAAAATTTACTGAAAATGGAGCAGTTTACCTTATTCGTTAAATGGGATATTGATAATTTTTTTATTTCCAGAAGTTCCATTTGGAAATGATATTTCAAGTATATTTGATAATGTTGGTGCAACATCACTAATACTTATTTGATCAGATGTTGTTCCAGGTTTTATATCCCACCCATACCATATTAATGGGACATGTTGGTCATAACTATATCCTGAACCATGAGTGGTTCCTAATTTCTCATATTCTATCCAACCTGGCTCTAAAATAAGCAATATATCACCTGATCTTTTCTGGTTATAACCTTGCTGAATAGATCTATAATTTCCTTCAGAGAATTCATTATTAATTATAACGTTCGCAGATATAACATTTTTAATACCATCATACTTAATCAAAAAATTAGAACATTGAGTTTGAATTTTTGATAAATCTAAAAAATTTTCAAAAATTAAATCTCTATTCAAATATATTTGAGTATTTCCATAAGTTTTGATCCAATTTCCAAAACCATATATATTGTTCAAATATTCTTTTAAGTCATTTATTGGTTTGTCAGCATTGAAGTATCCAGAAGGTACTTTCCTATCATTAAGGTATGATGGAGACCTAACTGCACCATGATCAGAAGTTAAAAAAATTAAAATATTTTCAATACCTAAAATTTCATCCAAATAAATAAGAAATAAATCTAGATCTTTATCTAACCTTAAATAAGTGTCATGTATTTCTTTTGAATCAACTCCAAACTTGTGTCCAATATAATCTGTGGAAGATAAACTTATGGATAATAAATCTGTATAATCATCATTACCTAACTCTTCTTCTTTTATTACCATTTTTGCCAAGTCAAATATTAATGAATTTCCATAGGGTGTGTACTTTATAGTACCCAATCCATTTTCTTGGGATATTTTTTTTAAATCATAGGGAAATTTTGGATTTTTTTCACCTTTAAATGGTTGCTCATATGAACTGTTATCATTCAAACTTTCATCATATTTTTTTGGATTTAATAATAAATTCCATTTTTTATCTAAATATTTTTTACAATAATTTTCATTATTAAAATTTTCTAACCAAACAGGAAGTTTGGATATATAATAAGAACTTGTTACAAAATTACCAGACTCTGAATCGAACCAAAGTGCATAATTAGCAGTATGTCCTGCTGTTAAAATTGCTGCTCTATCCTTTAAAGATATCCCAATTACCTTTGATCTAAACATAGATGATAACCTCAATTCGTCTCCAAAAGTAGAAGTCAACATTTTTCTTGGTGACTTTTTGCCTGAATCATTATCAGAACCTATGGTTTTGAATTGATTATCTCCCACACAATAAATATAATCATCAGAGTCCCTTTCATACCAATTATTTGCAATTATTCCATGATTTGTTGGATTAGTTCCAGTGAAAATAGTTGCATGTCCAGGAGCAGTGTAAGTAGGTATAAATCTGAAGGAGGCATTCTTACAATTAAAACCACTGAATTGAATTTTTTTAAATCCTCCATCTGAAAAATCATCCCAAAATCTATTTATATAATCATATCTCATCTGATCTACAATTAAACCTATTATTAATTTTGGTTTATTCTCCTGAGAAAATAAATGAGTATTAATCAGAAATAGTAAATAAAATAGTTTTTTCATTTTAAATGATATTTATTTAGAATATATAATATAGTAATACACGATGTTATGCTTAAAAAAATATTGGATATTGAAAGAAAAATATAACCTTGTTTGAATAAATTAAAAGTTTCAAAACTGAAAGTTGAAAAAGTACTAAATCCTCCGCAAAATCCAAATAAAAAAAATAATTTTAATTCCTCTGAAATAATTATTTTACTATCTAATATAAATACAAATAAACCAAATATTAGTGTACTTAATACATTGGATAAAAGAGTTGAAACAGGTTGATAATAATGAATGAAATTAGAAGACATAATCGAGAATAAATATCTTAATACACTTCCAAATCCACCACCTAAAAAAACTAAAAGTATCTTCATTTTATTTTTATAATAATCTTATATAAATAATAAGTTGCTGATGCAATTAAAAAACCAATAAACCACCCAAAAATTATGTCTAAAGGGAAATGTTTACCTAAATAAATCCTACTGTAACACACTATTAAAGTCCATACAGTTAAAATAATTAAAGTTATTTTATTTTCAGGAAATAACAATCTAAAAATTGTTATTACTGAAAAAAAAAATAGTTGCATGAGAAGATACGAATCCATATAATCCACCTTTATTTTTGACTACTCTTACCAGATTTTCAATTTCTGGGTCGTAACAAGGTCGATATCTCATAAAAACATTTTTAAAACAGTTAACTGAAATTATATCACTTAAACAAATACAAGATAATAATAATAATAATATCTGATAAGACTTATTGTTGTACTTC
>MDTB01072777.1_pt1 | contig 10651 bp, 7 predicted proteins | sample 811161 | NCBI WGS metagenome assembly MDTB01 (sample SAMN05326650, study PRJNA326480) | marine metagenome | isolation source: seawater | place: Mediterranean Sea | collected 2009
CAAGGAAATCAAAATATTTCGGTCATCATCTACTAGTGCAATTAAAGTCTTCATACTTCTATTTATTAATAACGAGTTATGGCATTAAAATGGCAAAAAATCATAAAATATAACTAACAGGTATATTAACTTTATAAATATTTGACCTTAACATAAATGTAATTATATGTTTTCATCACACACTCGTACTATGAATAATCATATAAATAATCAAATTATAGAAAATGCGTCTAAAGTAAACCGTAACTTAAGTTCTGAGGAACTATATGAAATATCTCATAAGAATGGTGAGGGTCGGTTGTCTAAACACGGTGCGTTAGTTGTTGAAACAGGAAAGCACACAGGACGTTCGGCAAATGATAAATTTTTTGTAAAGGAAGATTATAATAAAGATAAAATCCACTGGGGTGATACCAACGTACCCATTTCTGAGGAAAATTATCAAAAAATAGCTAGTTCATTTTTAGAATTTGCTAAAGGTAAATCAATATACGCTCATGATTTAATGGGTGGAGCAGATAGAAACCATTCTTTAAAAGTTACAATAATTACTGAATATGCATGGCACGGTCTGTTTGCAAGGCACCTTTTAGTCAGGCCAACGTCAGAAGAAGTTGATAGTTTTATTGCTGACTTTACGATAATAAATTTTCCAAATTTAAAAATGGATCCTAAATTTCATGGAACCAATAGTGAAACAGCAATTATCGTTAATTTAAAAGAGAAGGTAATTCTAATTTCAGGAACTGAGTATGCCGGAGAGACAAAGAAATCAGTTTTCACTCTCCTTAACTTTTTATTGCCAGAAAAAAAAGTTATGCCAATGCATTGTTCAGTTAATACTGGGAATGATGGTGATTCAGCAATCTTTTTTGGTCTATCTGGAACTGGTAAAACAACGTTAAGTGCTGATCCAAAGAGATCTCTATTAGGTGATGATGAGCATGGCTGGTCTGACGATGGTCTTTTTAATTTTGAGGGAGGATGCTATGCAAAACTTATTTGTTTATCAGAAGAAGCTGAGCCTGAAATATATCAAACTACTCAAATGAAGGGAACAGTCATAGAAAATGCGGTAATGAAAGAAAATGGCCTTTTAGATCTTAATGATAATTCTCTTACAGAAAATACAAGAGGGGCATATCCGTTAGACTATATTCCTGGCGTAATAAAATCAGGTAAAGCAAATCATCCAAAAAATATAATTATGTTAACAGCTGATGCTTTTGGTGTGTTGCCTCCAATCGCAAAACTATCACCTGACCAAGCTATGTACCATTTTCTTTCAGGCTATACAGCTAAAGTCGCTGGAACAGAGATTGGACTATCAAATGAACCACAGGCAACATTTTCCACGTGTTTTGGAGCTCCTTTTATGCCAAGAAATCCAATAGAGTATGGCAACCTACTCAAAGATAAGATTTCAAAACATAATGTAGACTGTTGGCTAGTAAACACAGGTTGGTCTGGTGGTGTTTACGGTGTGGGTAAAAGAATATCTATAAAAAATACTCGAAGGTTATTGGATGCTGCATTATCTGGTGAGCTTTCTAACGTAAAAATGAGAAAGGATGAAAATTTCGGGTTTTTCGTGCCATTAGAAGTTAATGGAATTAATGGAAGCGTTTTAGACCCAAGAAGCACATGGGCTGATTCATCTGAATATGATTTACAAGCAAAAAAATTAGTAAACATGTTCATAGACAATTTTGTAAAGTTTGAATCTGATGTTGAAGAGGAAATAATAAATTCAGGACCTTCTCAAATTTAAGACTGCATAGCAAATTCTGTGTCTTTTTTATAATTAAAACTTGCAATATAAAAACAAAGTATTGATACAATTCCTGTTGCTCCTACAGCAACTAAAGACCAAGTATATGGCGAAGCTGTATTATTAAACACATAATCAGCAAGATACCCTGTGACGAAGCTTCCCAATCCCATGCCAATGATATTTACACCTAAGATAAATACTGCCAACATGGTGGATCTTACTTTGTATGGAGTAAGTGTTTGCATAGCTGCAAATATTGGCCCTACCCAAAATGTAACATTCACAGATATAAAAAATAACGTGAAATAAAAAAATAATCCACTTGGCTCAATAAATCTGTAACTTATAGTTAGCGGAGTTAATATTAAATATGAAATCGTAAGAACAGTCATTGCACCACCCTCAAATTTGGGGCCAAACTTATCTGTTATAACACCACCTACTACAGCACCAAACGTTCCACCTACAATAAAAAAGGTTCCAAATAATAGGTTATAAGATGAACTTGTAAAACCCCTCTCATTGACTGCCCAAAGAAGTTCAAAATTGCCAGTACCAAGTGGTATATGCATAAAAATACCGCCAATAATTAAAAATATGATTGATTTTGAATTTGAAAATGTCTCAAGAGTTTTTGAGATTATTTCTTTAGTAGATAAACTTTTTTCATTTTCATTTTGTATGTTTTCTTGTTCTCCTCTTTTAGGCACAGCAAGAAAATAGGTTATGATTGCCAGAACTATACCTATTAAACCTAATGTTATGAAAACTGTTCTCCATCCAAATATAGGTCCAAAGACCGAAGCTATAATTAAACCAACTCCAACACCAAGTGGAATACCTAGGTAGTAAATAGCTGATGCTGTCGCTCTTTTATTTTGTGGAAATAAATCAGAAAGCATTGAGACTGCATTTGGAGTTAGTGCTGATTCACCAATGCCAATTAAAGCCCTTGCAATTATCAAATGAACAAAGCTTTTTGCAATGCCCGTGAATGCGGTCATTAAACTCCACAAAAAGACACCTACTGCAATAATTTTCATTCTATTAAATTTGTCCCCAAGAACTCCCATAAAAATTCCAAATATCGAGTAGAAAAAAAGAAAATAAACACCTGTTAAAAGACCCCATTCAACATTTGAAAGATTAAAATCACTTTTTATTTCATTAGCAAAAGCCATTAATAAATTTCTATCTACAAAATTAAATATATTAAGAAGTAGAAAGAAAGCTAAATACTTATTTGCAGGTAACTTACTCATTTGTTTAATTTTCTATCATAATCGTCTTCATATCTGACAATATCGTCCTCACCAAAATATGTGCCTGTCTGAACTTCAATTATATTTAGTGGTGAGTCAGTATTGTTTTCCAATCGATGTTTGCTACCTACAGGAATAAAAATTGAATTATTTACTTTTAAATGATGCTCACTGTCATTAATCAATACAGTTGCATCACCCTTAATTACTGTCCATACTTCAGATCTTTTGGCATGTGACTGATAACTAAGTCTTGAATTTGGATTTACCTGTATTTCCTTTATTTTATGATCATCACTATCATCAATTACTCTAAACCAGCCCCATGGTCTGTATTCAAGTGGTCCTTGCCAATTTTTTAATATCCAACTAGATGAATTCTTTTTAAAATCTCCTCCAACACCAAATTCAAATTCTACATTTTTATTATTTTTAAATTTTTCCATCTCAGGAATATTATCTGAGGTTCTATCCCCTCCATTTGCAAAAATTATTTTATTATCTGGATATTGATCTATTACTTTTTGAATTGCACCTGAAGCTGAATTTAATTCATCATCGGTAAATTCAATCGCTTTATCCACTACAGATAAATTTGATACTATTTCAATTCTTTCCTCGATTGGAAGAAAAGGATTTCCTTTTTTTTGTACCAACCATTGATCAGAATTGACTCCTACAATAAGTTTATCCCCTAATTTTTTTGCATCCTTTAGATATGCGATATGCCCACTGTGAATTGGATCAAAGCCTCCAGTAACAAGAACAATTACCTCTGACATTAATGAGCATCACTCCAATTTAGAGCATGGTTATAGTCAACTACTAAAGGTATAGAAAAATCAAATTTAGGTATTAATGCATTTTCCATTTCTTCTATAATAATTTTTTTAAAGTGGTCTAATTTACTTTTTTTTATTTCAAAAATTAATTCATCATGAACCTGTAAAAGCATTTTACAATCATTTGAATTTTTAATTTTACCATTTATTTTAATCATGGCTAATTTAATAATATCAGCTGCAGTACCCTGAATTGGTGCATTTATTGCCGCTCTTTCTTGAAAAGATCTAAGAGCAAAATTTTTGTCCTTAATTCTTGGAAAAAAGCATTTTCTTCCACAAATCGTCTCAACATAACCATTATTTCTACAAAACTCCTTCGTATGATCCATAAATTCTTTAATTCCTGAAAATTTTTGAAAATATTTTTTTATAAAATCCCCTGCTTCATAATTTGATATTGAAAGCTGTTTTGCAAGTCCATAGGCTGAAATCCCATATATAATTCCAAAGTTAACTGCTTTGGCTTTTCTTCTTAATTCGTTATCTACTTCTTTTAGTTTTACATTGAAAATTTCTGAGGCAGTAATTTGATGAATATCTTCATTATTTATAAACGCTTCCTTTAGTTGTGCCACGTCAGCCATATGTGCGAGAACTCTTAGTTCAATTTGACTATAATCGGCAGCAAACATCACATAGCCTTGATCGGGTATAAAGGCCTTTCTAATTGATTTCCCTTCCTCTGTTCTTATCGGAATATTTTGTAGGTTTGGATCTGATGATGCAAGTCTTCCTGTATTAGTTGAAGCCATAGCAAATGATGTATGTATTCTGCCTGTTTTTTCTATAATATGGTTTTGAAGTGCATCTGTATATGTATTCTTTAATTTAGAGATTTGTCGCCACTGAATAATTGTATCAGCAACTTTATTTCCTTCATATGCAAGATCTTCTAAGACTTCAATTCCTGTGGATTTTTCACCAGTTTTAGTTTTTTTAGGTGGCTTCAGTTTTAATTTATCAAATAAGATCTCAGATAACTGTTTTGGAGAGCCAATATTAAATTTTGAACCTGTTTCCTTGTATATTTTTTTTTCAAGTTTCTCTATTCTTTGTGAGAATTGAAATGATAAATCATTTAGATATTTCTTATCAACTTTAATTCCATTGGTTTCCATTGATTGGATCGGATTAATTAGTTCTCTTTCAATGTTGGTGTAAATATAATTGCCTTTCTCTTGTTGAACTCTTTTTTTTAAAAACAAATATAATTTATAAGTTATTTCTGCATCTTCAGCTGCATAATTTAGTGCGTCATCAATTTTTACTTTGTCAAAAGTGATCTGTGATTTACCACTGCCAACTATATCTTTAAATTTAATTGTTTCTCTGTTTAAATGAATACTGGCTAATTCATCCATATTATGCCTATTGACGCCTGCATCGAGAACATAAGACATTAACATGGTGTCGTGAAAACCCCTTACTTTAACTCCATATTTATTTAAAATTGAATTATCATATTTAATATTGTGGCCTATTTTAATTATAGACTCATCTTTCATTAAAGGGGCAATTATTGATAGAAAACTTTTGAGAGATATTTGGCTTTGAATTTTCTTTTCATCATGGTCAACATGTTGCACCGGAATATAGTAGGCAATTTTCTGGTTAAAACAAAAAGAAACGCCAACTAGATTAGCCTCTATTATATTGAGCGAGTCTGTTTCAACATCATATACAAATTCACCCGCATCATAGATTTCGTTAACCAACTTTTTAAGTTTTTTTTCATCATTTATTAATTTGTAAGACGATTTGGAATTAGAAATTTTGATCGATTTTTTAAAATTATCATCTAGTTTTTCAATTTGCTCATTTAAATTTTTTAGTTTTTTGGTACTTGTTAGCTTTTTGGATGTAATTTTTATATTTGGATTTTTTTTTCTTATCCTTTCAGATAACTTCTTTAACTCCAGCTCATCTAAAAAAGGAACTAAAGTCTCAAGAGAAATTTCTTTTTTAACTAAATCATCAAGAGCTGGAATATTGTTTACATCCCTTTTCAATGTAACTAATTCTTTGCTCATAAGGATATTTTTCCTACTATCCCTGATTGTTTCTCTGCGCTTTTGTTGTTTTATTTCCTCATAGTTTTCCAAAAGATTCTCAATACTCTGAAATTCATTAATAAGCTGCGCTGCAGTTTTAATTCCAATACCTGGTGCACCTGGTACATTGTCAGAACTATCACCAGCCAGTGCTTGAACATCAATAACATTTTTTGGACCAACACCAAACTTTTCTAGGACTTCATTCGGGCCAATTGTTTTATTTTTCATTGTATCGATTAATTTCACCTGATTTGAAACAATTTGCATAAGATCTTTATCGGAGGAAACTACAGATACACTCCATTTTTTATTTTCTGCGTGTGATGCATATGTTGCAATAATATCATCTGCTTCATAACCACTTAATTCAATAGATGGTATGCCAAAAGCTTTCACAGCATCCTTAATTATTTTAAATTGTGGTATTAAGTCCTCTGGTGGATCACCTCTATTAGCTTTATATTCTTTGTAGATATCATTTCTAAAAGTTTTTCTGGCACTGTCAAAAATTACTGCTAGGTGTGTCGGGCTAATTTTTTTGTCAGTATCTTCAATTAATTTATAAAGCATATTACAAAAACCATTCACTGCTCCGGTTGGCAGTCCATCACTTTTTCGATATAGTGGTGGCAATGCATAATATGCTCTAAAAATATATCCTGATCCATCAACCAAAAATAGGTGATTTCTATTTACCATTTATTTAAGTATGAATAGTTTACTACAATACGGACAAACGATCTGAATATCATCTCCCATATCAAGATATACTTTTGGGTGACCTAAGGGACCTTCAACTCCAGCACAGCTTAATTTTTTTGAATTTACATATTCAACATCTTTATTTTGTTCGCTTTTTATTTCTGGAGAATTCATAATCAGAATGATACAAGAAATTACTTTGAAAAACTATTAATTCTAATATTTATTATTTTTTTATGTCAAGCAATGTCGCAATATCAGTAAGAGATTTAAATAAAATATACGGCGTAGGATCTAAAAATGAAAAGGTAGCTCTAAATAATATCTCTCTTCAAGTAAAGAAAGGCTCGATATTTGGATTGCTAGGACCTAATGGTGCGGGTAAATCAACTTTTATTAATATTTTAGCTGATCTGGTAAGAAAAACATCTGGGCACATAGACATATTTGGTATGAGTCATCAAGAAAATTTAAAAGATGTAAAAAAATTAATGGGTATAGTTCCTCAAGAATTAAATATTGATCCTTTTTTTACTCCATATGAGTTACTAGAAATTCAGGCTGGTTTATTTGGTGTTCCAAAAAAAAATAGAAGGACCAATGAGATCCTAAAGCTTCTTGCACTAGAAGATAAATCTCACGCATACGCTAGAACATTATCTGGAGGTATGAGAAGAAGATTACTTATTGCTAAAGCAATGGTTCATGATCCTGAAATACTAATTCTTGATGAACCAACAGCAGGAGTGGATGTTGAGCTTAGGGCAAATTTATGGACCAACATAAATAAATTAAACAATGAAGGTAAAACAATTATTATTACAACTCATTATTTACATGAAGCAGAAGAGTTGTGTAATGAAATTGCAATAATTGATAATGGTAAATTAATAACAAAGGATACAACATCAAACATAAAATCATTAATTGACAGAAAGCAAATAATTATTTCATTAGATAGTAAAAATTTTAATCTAGATCCAATAATGGGACTAGATGTAGAATGTGAAATAGATAGTGACTATCTAATAATAAATTACAAGCCTAGCGAGATAAGTTTCAATAGAATTTTGGATGCATTACAATTATCTGATATTCAGGTTAAAGATTTAACAATAAATGAGACTAAACTTGAAGATGTATTTCTTAAATTAACTAAGAATTAATTTTTTTTCTTGGAAATAATTTATCAAGTACAACGGCAAGAGCAGGTAGTGTAGTCATCGCACAAACCATATTTATTATAAACATAAATGTAAGTAACGATCCCATATCTGCCTGAAATTTTAGTGCAGAGAATGACCATGTAGAAACACCGATTGCTAAAGTAATGGCAGTAAAGACTACTGCAGCACCTGTATTTGCAAAAGTATGCTCAAATGCTTCTGTGATATCTAACCCTTCTTTCATTCTCATATTAAGTCTGTTGTATATATAAAATGCATAATCAACTCCTACTCCTACTGCAAGGACCATCACTGGCAAAGTAGAAACCTTTAATCCAATTTGAGCTAATTCCATGAAAGCATATCCTAGCATTGTTGCAAAAGTTAGAGGAACTGTGCAACATATTGTAGCTCTCCAATCTAAGTAAGTAGTAAATACTAATATAATTATAACAATATACACTGCAACCATCATTGGTAACTCACCTTTTTCAATAACTTCATTAGTTGCATGTTGAATACCAACTGTGCCACTAGCAAGCCTATATTTTATTTCATCTGACTCAAATACGATATCTGAGTATTCTGGATTTTTCTCAAAGAATTCCTTAAATACTTTTTCTGATTGCTTGATATCTCTAACTCTGAAGTTTACGTTTTCATCGAATGAGTCTATGTCTCTGTAGTAATTACCAAGACTCCCAACCCACAGGTTTCGACTATTAAATCCATTTTCATAAGCGAAGTCAGTGAACTCATCATCACTAAATACAGCCGGGTTTTTTAAACCAAGAACATCTATTGATTGCGTTGTTGTACCCGAAAATGCTGCAAAAGGAATTATATCAGTTCCTTCTGTTGGTTTTTGTATTTGAACCCTCCAAGTAATTGAGTCGTCAAGGACTCGATATTTTTCATTATATGACTCAACTTTTTCAATGATATAACTAATGGTTGTCGCTTTGTGATCTTCAGTAAAAACATAAATAGGCATTATAGAACATGCTTCATTAATTAATCCTGTTGAAGGATCAACAACACTTGTTGCAAATGCTAGCGCTCTTTCGTTTCTTGGTAAATATGTCCATTTAAGATTACCCTCTGCATAACCGCTTAAAGCTCGTTTAGCAACGCTTGACAGAGAAATTACCTTAGTAACTCCGTCAATGTTTTCTAAATACCAATGAAGGTTGTCTTGCGCTGCCATTACATCATCCGATCGGCAAGGGTTTATTCCAACTGCAGCTCCTACTTCAGCAATAACAACCAATACATCGGTTGTAACATTATATCTTTTTGTTAATTCTGTTATATCTTGATTGTATCTTGCCTCAGCCCGAAGCTCAGGAGCTCCTGCATGTAAATCTCCAACATGTCTCTCACTAGCTAAGTATGTCGCTCCCGCAAACAACAATGCACTGAAAGACAATGTTATAACTGCAGGTCTCGGTTTAGCTAATTTACCAAAGAAACCCATTAAATTTTGACGATATGTTATTGCAGACTGAGCTCTGGTCGCAAAACTTTCATTATACCTAGCATAAGAAGCTGCAAGTGGAAGCATAACGAGGTTAGTAATAATTTTGAAGGCAACTCCAATTGAAGCGGTAATTGCAAGCTCTTGTATCATACCAATTGGAAGTAAAATTAATGTTCCAAAGCCAACTAAATCAGTTATTAATGCCATTGTACCAGGGACTAGCAATCTTGAGAAAGAAGCCCTAGCTGCAAACTCAGCAGACTGTCCGTCTATAACTTCTTTGGTGATCTGATTCACTTGCTGGATACCATGTGAAACACCTATAGCAAACACTAAAAAGGGAACTAATATTGCCAGAGGATCAAGCCCAAAACCTAAGATTTTTAACATTCCAAATTGCCAAACCAATGATGTTAATGAACAAACAAGTGGAAGGAAGGTAAGTGTCCATGAACGCGAGTACCAATAAACTGCTAATACAGTAAGTAAGAAAGCTAAAGCAAAAAATATTACAACGTTATATGCTTCACTAGCAATGTCAGAGATCATTTTTGCGAAGCCGGTTATCTCAACTCTATATATTCCCTGCTCGAATTGATCCCTAATTTCTTCAATATCTTTACCCAGTTGTAAGTAGTCTAACTTCTCTCCAGTTTTTCTATTAAACTCAGTTAGTTCAACTTTAATGAGTGAAGAGGTAAAATCATTTGAGACGATACTGCCTACATGCCCACCTGTTAATATTCTTTCCTTTATCTTATTAATTTCATCATCGGATAATTTTTCAGGAGTAAGATTACCAGGTATTACCTCGGTACTTTCAAAGCCTTCTTCAGTAACACGCATCACTTTCACGTTTGGTGTCCATAGTGATTGCATTGAACCTTGATTAACACCTGGTAAATATCTTATCGATTGATTTAAATCGAAAAGTTTTTTGAAATAATCTTTATTAAAAATATCTCCCTCAGTTGATCTGAGCGCAACAGTGATGCTGTTTGTGCCGCTTAAATCATTTTGATACTCATAATAAGTTTTTACAAATGAATGGCTACTTGGCAATTGCTTATAGAAGCCAGCATCCATCCTTATTTGTACTGCAAAATAGCCCATAATAACGGTGAGCATTACAAAGCTTGCCAGCACCATCAAACGGTACTTAAAAAACCAATTTTCAATTTTTTGCAGCATTATAGTAAAATGTATTTATTTGGTAGTGGGACAAAATATGAGAAAATTCAGTATTTGTACATTGTTAAATGTATAATCATTAACTGATATTTGAGAAGTAACATAAAATTGTAAAATAATGAAAAAATTTGAATATAGTTTTAAATTATTGATTCTATTGTGAAATATAAATAAAAA
>MDTB01095297.1_pt1 | contig 10651 bp, 7 predicted proteins | sample 811161 | NCBI WGS metagenome assembly MDTB01 (sample SAMN05326650, study PRJNA326480) | marine metagenome | isolation source: seawater | place: Mediterranean Sea | collected 2009
CTCCAGTGGATTCCGTAGTACGTATCCGTACCGGTGATCGTGACAGCAAGGCCCTCTAGGCCAACGTCTGAGCCACAAGTCTCTCAAGAACTGGAAGATCTGCGAGGGTCTCGTCACCTAGCCAGAGCAGGTATTCATGATTACCCGCCGGTCCAGTGATCGGAGAGGCGATAAGTCCCTTGGGCCACCAACCCAAAGACCTTGATGTATCGATCACGCTCTTCAAGGCATCCACATGGGCCAAGGCATCCCTGACCACTCCACCTTTACCCACCCGCTCACGCCCAACCTCAAACTGGGGCTTCACCAACAGCACTGCCTCTGATTGGTCTGGCTTAAGTAGTTTCTTGATGGCAGGCAGCACAAGCCGCAAGGAGATGAAGGCAAGATCAGCAACAGCAAGGCTCGGCAAAGGCTCCTCAGCCCCGTAGAGCTGATCAGGGCTGAGGGTGCGCAGATTGGTGCGCTCCCTCAGCACCACGCGAGGGTCGTTGCGCAAATCCCAGGCCGTCTGGCCATAGCCCACATCGATTCCATAAACCCGAGCGGCACCATGCTGCAACAGGCAATCGGTGAAACCTCCTGTCGAGATGCCGCCATCCAGGCACACTCGTCCCTCAACATTGAGAGGAAACTCCCGCAGAGCGCCCAGCAACTTTTCCCCGCCACGAGACACGAATCTCGGTGGCTGCTCAACCCGAAGCTCAAGCTCCTGAGACACCTCATGACCAGGCTTATCAAGCAGCTGGCCATTACCATCTCGCACCTTGCCGGCGCGGATCAGCTGCTGAGCCTGATGGCGAGAACTCGCCAAGCCCTTCATCAGCAGCTGCAGATCAAGACGCTGTTTGTGGGACATTTCGTCATAAAAGCAGACTTGAAAACGAAACAAAAACCTCTTAACTACCGCAAAAAGCGAAAGCTTCCGAGAAGATCACCGCAACTCGCCCGCCAGGACGTGTCTCAAGGCCAACCTCCACAACCCATAGCTATCCATCGGTACACAAGCCGCAGCAATCTCCATGTTGTTCCTCAAAAGCAACTCGCCACAGTGCTGGAGCTACTGCCGCCGGGCAGCTTTGTGACCCTTGAAAATCAACCCAACGATCTACCGCCATTCCAATTGATCCAATGCAAAGGTGGCCGTTGCTGGGTACGGCAACAGGCCTGGGGGCAACATGTTCATTGGGAAGTTGAACACCGTCGACTCAAGTCAGCCTGAATCCAAAGACTTAAGTTCAAGAATCAACCGCCCTTCTGTGAGCCCTTGATCGAGCGCTACACACTGCCCGAAATGGGCGAGATTTGGACCGACAGGGCCAAGTATCAAAGCTGGCTAGATGTAGAGATCGCTGCTTGTGAGGCCAATTGTCAACTGGGGAAGATCCCAGAGGCTGAAATGCAGCAGATTCGTGAACGCGCAACCTTCGAACCACAGCGCATCTTGGAGATTGAGGCAGAGGTTCGCCACGACGTCATCGCCTTCCTGACCAACGTTAATGAACACGTAGGGGATGCCGGCCGCTACATCCACGTCGGCATGACCAGCAGCGATGTGCTGGATACGGGTCTGGCCCTGCAGTTAAAAAACTCTGTGGCATTGCTACAACAAGAACTGGGCAGCCTTCAAGAGGCGATCCGCAGCTTGGCAGTGGAGCACAAGGGCACAGTCATGATCGGCCGCTCCCATGCCATCCATGGCGAACCAATCACCTTCGGTTTCAAACTGGCCGGTTGGCTAGCAGAAACAATGCGCAATGCCGAGCGACTGGAGAGGCTGGAGAGGGATGTGGCTGTAGGCCAGATCAGTGGCGCCATGGGCACCTACGCCAACACGGATCCAAAGGTTGAGCAGCTCACATGCGAGCGCCTTTGCCTCATCCCAGACACCGCTAGTACCCAGGTCATCTCTCGCGATCGTCATGCGGACTATGTACAGACCCTGGCATTAGTGGGGGCATCTCTAGATCGATTCGCGACAGAGATCCGCAACTTGCAGCGAACCGATGTGCTGGAAGTGGAGGAGAGCTTTGCTAAGGGACAAAAGGGAAGTTCGGCGATGCCACACAAACGCAACCCGATTCGGGCTGAGCGGATTAGTGGTCTTGCAAGGGTCCTACGCAGCTATGTCGTCGCAGCACTCGAGAACGTGGCCCTCTGGCATGAGCGTGATATCAGTCACAGCTCCACTGAGCGAATGATGCTGCCGGATTGCTCCGTCACACTCCACTTCATGTTGCGAGAGATGACCCAAGTCGTGCAGGGCCTTGGCATCTACCCAGCAAACATGCGCCGCAACATGAATATCTATGGCGGCGTGGTGTTCAGTCAGCGGGTGCTATTGGCGCTTGTTGAGAACGGCATGAGCAGAGAAGATGCCTACAGTGTTGTCCAGCGCAACGCCCATGCTGCGTGGAATACCGAAGGGGGTAACTTCCGCGCCAATCTTGAGGCCGATCCTGAAGTATCGACCCTTCTCAATGCCAAGGCGCTAGCCGAATGCTTCAGCACAGAGCTACACCAAGCCAACCTGGACGTGATCTGGCAACGGCTCGGACTCTGAATCCGATGCCCTGGACGTCTAAACCGATTGGAATGATTTGAGTCGTTTAAGTCTCGCCAGACTTTTTACCATCATTGAATGGGTTCTAACGCGCTCTCAAACCCCATAAAACAAGTGAAGATCAATGTGATCTGCTTCTGCCCCTTGCCGAAAACTTGATGGCTGACCTGATGCGTATCGAACACGACAGCATGGGCACTGTTGAGGTGCCCGCTGGGGTTCTCTGGGGTGCACAAACCCAGCGATCGCTCCTTAACTTCGCCATCAGCACAGACCGCATGCCAGTCGAACTGATCCATGCCTTGGCATTGATCAAACAGGCTGCCGCCAGCGTGAACTGTCGCCTGGGTGTTCTCGATGAAATCCAGCGGGATCAAATTATCAAGGCCGCCTCTGCTGTTGCATCCGGTCTCCACGACGATCAGTTTCCACTGAGGGTCTGGCAGACCGGTAGCGGTACCCACACAAACATGAATGTCAACGAGGTGATTAGCAACCTGGCGTCTCAGGCAAACGACGAACCCCTAGGTAGCCATAGGCCGGTGCATCCAAACGATCATGTCAATCGATCCCAGTCCACCAATGACGCCTTCCCTACAGCTATACATATCGCCGCAGTCCAGGGGATCACTAAAAACTTGCTGCCTGAACTGGAGCGATTGATCGCAGCCTTTGCCCGAAAAAGCAATGCCTGGAGTGACATCATCAAAATCGGTCGCACCCATCTACAGGACGCCGTACCTCTCACCCTTGGTCAGGAGGCCTCTGCGTGGCGGGATCAAATTGCCTCAGCCCATAGTCGTATTCAATCAAGCCTGATAGAGCTCTACCCCCTGCCGCTTGGAGGCACCGCCGTGGGGACTGGCCTCAATGCCCCAGCTCGCTTCGGGCAAGAAACAGCTGCGCAACTTGCCAGCATCACAGGCCTGCCATTCAGCTCAGCTAAAAACAAGTTCGCCGTGATGGCGAGCCATGACGGCTTAGTGAATGCAATGGCTCAGTTGCGCATGTTGGCGGTTGCCCTCTTCAAGATCTCCAATGATCTGCGCCTACTGGCCTGTGGCCCAAGGGCCGGCCTGGCAGAGCTGCATCTACCTGAGAATGAGCCGGGAAGCTCGATCATGCCTGGAAAAGTCAACCCCTCTCAATGCGAGGCCATGGCCATGGTCTGTTTACAGGTCATCGGGCTTGATTCAGCCGTGACCATGGCAGGTGGTAGTGGTCATCTCCAAATGAACGTCTACAAACCCCTGATTGGCTTCAACCTGCTTCACAGCATTGAATTGCTACATGACGCCTGCCGCAATTACCGGCTGGCAATGGTGCAAGGGATTGAACCAAACCGAATCAAGATCCAGCATGATCTAGAGCAATCGCTGATGCTAGTAACAGCTTTAACCCCAGAAATCGGTTACGACAAAGCCAGTGAGATTGCCCACCTCGCCCATGAGAAGGGATTCAGCCTGCGTGAAGCAGCACTAACACTCGGCTATGTGAGCAAAGAAGACTTCGATCGCATTGTTAATCCGGCATTGATGACATCTGCTCGGCTGTGACCCCCCGATGACATCAAATCCTGGCGAATCAAGAAGCATCCAGAGCCAGAGTTCCGCACAGCAACGAATCAGCAATCTTCATGGTCAAGCCCAGCGCGCCCGCCGGGGTTGGCGACCCTGGATGCTCTTTCTAGTTTGCTCCCTTTTCTATTTCTACGAGTTCTTCGCACGAGTGGCCCCGGGCGTCCTACAACCCGAATTGATGCGGGTCACCGGCTCGAGCCAAGGAGAGTTTGGCCTCGCCATGGGAATGTATTTTCTCGCATACGCTCCCTCACAGCTTCTTGTAGGCCGCCTTCTCGATCGCTTCGGAGTCCGTGCCGTCGTTGCCCCAGCGGCACTTGTCGTAGCCCTGGGTTGTCTGCTCTTTGCCAGCACCAACAATGTGGTGGTGCTGGGACTAGGGCGCTTGATGCAGGGATTGGGCAGTTCAGTTGCTTATCTCGGCGTCATCTATCTCGCCATGATCTGGTTGCCGCCAAAACGCCATGGGATGGTCCCGGGTTTAACCGTAGCGATGGGCACTCTGGGCGCATCTTTCGCTCAATACCCACTTCTGATTCTGACGAAGTCATGGGGTTGGCGCGTCCCTTTGCTGGTTTGTACAGGGGCCGGTCTGATCATCGCTCTCATGCTGTGGAAACTCCTACCCAAACGCCCCAATTGGTTCGTGGAGTTGATGCGAGAAGACGGGTTTGATCCAAAGAGTCCCCAGCCACTCGCGAGTCTGATCAAGGAAATCATGCGCGACCGGAATATCTGGTGTCTTTCTCTCGCAGCAGCAGGTTTATATCTCCCGATCTCAGTGATTGGCGATCTTTGGGGAGTGACCTTCCTGCACATCCACTCAGGTTTGTCGACAGGGCTGTCGAGTTTGCTCACCACTCTCATCTTCATTGGTTTCGCCGCCGGAGGAATTGCAACTGGGCACTTATCCGATCGCTTGAAGCGCCGCAAGATTCTTTTTGTCACTGGAGCAATCTTGTCGTCCGTGATCGCCGTTGCGATTGCCTTGACGAACTCAGCCCCGCTTTGGTGGAACGCGATGTTGATGATCGCGCTCGGATTGACAACAGGTTCCCAGCTGCTGGCTTTCGTGATGACGGCCGACGTGGCAAAACGTCATAACCGTGCAGTCAAACTAGCTTTCGTGAACTTCGTTGTCATGGTGCTGCCAGTATTCATTCAGCCCGCTGTTGGCTTCCTTGCTCAAATAGGGGTTGCTAAGGGCTTGGTGCCATCTCCGGGCCAGGAGCTCCAAGGCTATGGTCTCGTTGTCGTCCTGATGTTCATATCAACAGGGCTCTCCCTCTGCGTGAAAGATACGAAACCGCGCAAGGAGAAATTTGTCATCGCCCACTAACCAACCAGAACTCGCCTGATCAAGCCACCCGCTCTGTAGCAGGATTGAGTTCTTCGTCAACTGCAGCCGCATCTAACAGATCCTCTGCCTCACACACAGGGAAGCGATTGATCGCTTTCAGTGCCAAACGTGCATTACGACGCAACTGCTCACTGATCGCCTCGCAGTAAGGCACCTGTGCGAGCAGGTCCACCGTGCGGCGGAGGATCCGCACGACATCGCCCTCATCCAGTGACGTATTGGCAATCAGATCACTCCAGGCAGTACCACGGGCCCAGGCATCGACCAAACCCATCAGCTCAGGCTCCCACCAAGCGGGGACAACCACTTGGCAGCGCTCCTGTGCCCGCAAGAGCTCTCGGCGAATACCTGCTAGATCATGGAGGGCCTCCTCCGCACTCGCCGGTGGTGGGTAGCCACTCCAAAGATCAGGACGATTGACCTCCGTGCTGATCGCCTCGAACACCGCCGCCAGATTGGCAGGGTGCAAGTCATCCAAATGGCCACTCATCAATGCAAGACCCAGCCAAAGTTCGTTGTCGCCCCGCATCGCCGCCACAGTGCGTCCAATCTCCGTGGGATCCAAATCATCAAGACAACCAAAGTGCTGCAAGATCTCGATCAAACTCAAAAAGGTCTCCCAATGACGGTTGGCCCTCTGGTGCAGCAACTGCTGACGTTCGCAGATCTCAAGCTCAAGCTCCTCCATACGACGGCGATGTTTCTTGAGCTGTTTGCGATCCCCCCAACGATGAGCCGGTTGCTGCTCTAACTCGTCCTCAAGACCACGAACCCGCTGCGCCTGGGCCAACACCTCACCGGCCAGGTCGTACTGGGGAGTCGTCATGTCGTGACGCTTGGCCATATGGGCGACAGCAAGAGCAAGGCTTCCACTGTGCTGATCCCCATGGCGAAGTTCGCCAGAGCGCTGCAGATCCGGCTCAATCATTTCAGTCACTTGCAAGCAGCTCAATTCCGCATGCAGACTGACAACCGCCGGACAGGGCAGCAGTAGCCAAACGTTCTCATCGGTTAGGCAAAGCAGAAGCGGAAACTGACCTGGGCCCTCAAGCTTGTCGACGATCACAGCTGGAGTGACACGTCCCCGCAACTGGGGGGCCTTCAGGCTCACCAACGTGCCAACACTGGCAAACTGCAAAGCCAGGGTGAGCTCATTGGCCAAGGTCTCCTCAGCCTGTTGCTGCAAAATCCGCAACAAACGCCGCTCCTCACGCAATCGACTGCGTCGCTTTTCATAATCCTCAAAGTCTTGCCAGGGAACATCACCAGCAACTCCCTGCAGTTGCCCCAGCTGTAGCCGCAGTTGTTCCAGCGATTCCTCCTCGTACACCAAATCCAGGCTGGCTAAATAGCGACCAAAACTGCGTTCTACAAGTTCCCTTGCCTTCTTGAGGTCATGGCGCTGCAACAAGTTCAGCACCATGCCGTAGCTAGGGGTGAACTGACTCACAAGAGGATCTGCTGGGCTGGTGGCCAGCTGGCCTGCCTCACGCACGCCCTCGAAACGACTTTGCACTGTGACCACATAACCCTGAGAATCCAACCCGCGCCGCCCGGCACGGCCCGCCATCTGTAAAAATTCGCTGCCCATCAGTGGTCGGTGGCCACGCTCAGTGCGCTTCGACAACGCTGAAATCACAGTGCTACGTGCCGGCATGTTGATCCCTGCCGCAAGCGTTTCAGTGGCAAACACCACCTTCACAAGCCCCTGCTGAAACAACTCCTCGATCAGTTCCTTCCACGCAGGCAGCACACCAGCATGGTGAGCAGCAATGCCCCGCAGCAGGGCATCAGCATGGATGCCATCACGAACAGCCTCTGGATTGGTCTCGCTATAGGTTCGAAGACGCTGGCGAATCTGCTCTTGCTGGGTCGGTGAGACCAGACACTGAGAGCCAAGATCCTTAACGGATTTATCACAACCACGACGGCTGAAGATGAAATAAATCGCCGGCAACATTTCGCGCTCCGCCATCTGCGCAATCACAAATCTGATGGGCGGTGGTTCTGGCTGAGGGGGCTTAGGGGAACGCCCCTTGCGCTTGTGCCCCTTAGGAGCACGCCACACCTTGCTGTTGGGATGAAGTCCTGTGCCCGCATCGTTGAGCAAAGGATGCAATCCCTTAGCACTGCAGAAGCTGAACTGCAGTGGTACCGGCCGATAATCGCTGAACACCAACTGTGTAGGGCCATGCACCCGCTCGATCCAGTCGGTGAGCTGTCCAGCATTGGCCACCGTTGCAGAAAGCGCCACCAATTGCACAGACGCTGGGCAGTGAATGATCGACTCTTCCCACACCGTGCCCCGTTGAGAATCATTCATGTAATGGCACTCATCAAGCACCACCGCTTCCACGTCAGCCAACGGATCGTCAGCCTGGTCTGCTTCCGCATAAAGCATGTTGCGGAAGATCTCGGTGGTCATCACCACAATCGAAGCCTCACGATTGACGCTCAGATCACCGGTCATCAGCCCCACGTTCTGCGAACCAAACTGTTCACGGAAATCACGCAACTTCTGATTTGAAAGAGCCTTCAGGGGCGTGGTGTAAAAAACCTTCTGCCCATGGGCAATCGCCCTATGGATGGCATATTCGCCCACCAATGTCTTACCGGATCCCGTAGGAGCACTAATAACCACAGAATGTCCATGGTTAAGTGCGGCAATGGCCTCAAGCTGGAATTCATCCAGCGGAAAAGAAAAGATCGCTAATGGATCCAGTTCAAGATTGGCGACGTCGGAAGCAGTCGTGACGTGCGCCACTGAACTCATGGTTTCAATCCTAAAGAGCCCTGCAATCCACTTCTGGCAATCGTTGGCATTGGCACCAGCCAGCATGCCAACAAGGCAAAATCAAGCCAAAGAAGCCATCCTGAACTGCGCAGGGCTTGCAGACTGGACCCATGCAAAGCCAGCCCACAGCACGTCGCCGCCAGCTGCGCACCTGGCGGCCAGGGCCAGGGCCAGCTGAGTTCAAACCAGTGTCAGCTCAGGGGAAATCAAAACCTCTACTCGATCTGGCCAGCAACGATTACCTAGGCCTATGTCGGCATCCTGATCTGATCGAAGCCGCCAGAGCGGCCTTGCATTCAGAAGGTGTTGGAGCAGGTGGATCCAGGCTAGTAACTGGCAGCCGGCCAGTGCATGTTGCACTGGAAGAAGCACTCGCCGACTGGTTAGGTCGCGAGCGGGTCTTACTTTTCCCAAGCGGGTTCCAAGCAAACCTGGCAGCAGTGATCGCACTGGCCAACCGCAATACCCCAGTACTGGCTGATCGCCTAGCTCACCATTCTCTATTGATGGGTGTCAAAGCAAGTGGCGCCAGGCTGCAGCGTTATGCCCACAATGACCTGGCAGACCTTGAGCGGCGCCTCAAGCTCTGCCGGCATCATCAACCGCATCAACCGCCGCTTGTACTCACCGAAAGCCTATTCAGCATGGAGGGCACCAGTCCACCGCTCTCAACAATGGCCGAGCTCTGCGAAGTGCATGGTGCCAGGCTGCTCGTGGATGAAGCCCATGCCCTGGGTGTGATCGGTCCTCAAGGGCGAGGTCTTTGCCATGGGCTCTCTGCACCAGTGTCAATCATCAGCGGCACCTTCGGCAAAGCATTCGGTAGCGGTGGTGCCTTCCTGGCAGGTGATTCCGCCATGGGCGATCACCTTCTGCAAAACAGTGGCGCCTTTCGTTACACCACAGCACTGGCACCGCCTTTAGCGGCGGCAGCTCTCACTGCCCTAAACCTGATCCAATCTCACCCTCAATGGGGCAAGCAACTGCAAGAGCGTGCCGAGCAATGGCGTGGTCAATTGGCAGCTAGAGGATGGGCTCGCCCGCCTGGATATGGACCCATCCTCTCTCTGGTGATCGGTTCCGACCAACAAGCTCTGAATCGCCAAAGTCAACTCGAGGAAGCCGGCCTACTTAGCGTGGCCATCCGTCCTCCCACTGTTCCAGAAGGCACGGCGCGCCTTCGGCTTGTGCTGCGCAGGGGGCTACCCGATGAGACATTGGAACGGCTGATGTGCGCCCTTGAAACTGGATGAAAGAGGTAATCGCCATGCACGGATGGTGTGGCGATAGCAACACCTGGCAGCTCTGGGCCCGCCATTTTCAAGCCCATGGCTGGTTGTGGCAAAGCCAAGAACAGGGCTACGCAACACTGCCACCGCTTCAACCCCAATGGCATAACGCCCCTGAACCACAACCAGAGCAAAGGCGGGTGGTGGTTGGCCATTCTTTAGGCCCACACCTGCTCGCCAGCGAAGTGCTTGCGCAGGCCACCGATCTGGTGCTGCTGGCAAGCTTCGGGGGTTTCTTGCCCAAAGGACCAGCAAACCGTGCCCTACGCACTGGCCTAAAGGGCATGCAAGAACGCCTCGGCACAGCAGCTGAAAGCGCCATGCTCCACACTTTCTTAGCTCGGGCCGCCTATCCAATGCCCGCTAGCGCATTGCCAGCGGGACCCATCCAACAAGGCCTCTCAGCAAACGGCCGCAAGCAACTGCAGGCTGATCTCGAATTACTCATCAAAACTGATGGTTTACCAGCAGGACTTCCTGCCAAGGCCAGGGTGCTGGTGGTCGAAGCTGCACAAGACGCAATCGTGGCCCCCGCTGCACGAATCGCCTTGGTAGAAGCCCTGCTTAATCATTTACAAAGCCCCCCTTGCCATTGGATCTTGCCTGAAGCGGGGCATGCCTTGCTGATACCCGAACTCATTGAGCGAGCGCACAAGTGGCTGGAGTCAGCCCCTTGAGCACTCGCTGGTCAAAACAAGTGTTGAGCAACTTTGAGCAAGCTGCAACCACTTACAACAGCCAGGCGCAATTACAGCGTGCCATTGCCTGGAGGCTCGCCAGACAGTGTGCTCGGCAGCCGATTCCAGCAGGGTTCTGGGTAGACCTCGGTTCAGGTACAGGCCTAATGGCAGATGCTCTGGAGGCCTGCAATCCCCACCAAGCCGTCCTGCGCGTGGATGGCTGTCCCGAGATGCTGAAACATCAGCACCAGTCCAGCTCCTCACAGTTGTGGGATCTCAATGTAGGCCTGCCGTCTTGGCCCATATCACCCAGCTTGCTGGCCTCGAGTTTTGCCCTTCACTGGCTGATTAATCCTTTAGAACGACTACATGAATGGATGGCCGC
>MDTB01168919.1_pt1 | contig 10651 bp, 6 predicted proteins | sample 811161 | NCBI WGS metagenome assembly MDTB01 (sample SAMN05326650, study PRJNA326480) | marine metagenome | isolation source: seawater | place: Mediterranean Sea | collected 2009
AGCAGATAGGTTGGTAGAAATCGGAGATTCAGTTCCTCAATCGATTGATAGTTGCATAGTTTCAGAATCAAATCCTCTTGATGATAAATCCCTTTTTGATTATACAACTTATCCTAAAGAATTATTCGTTGAGCCAGGAACAAAAATCCCTAATCGTGTAGGTTTTTCTAAGATTGCTTCTTGGTTAAATTCCCATAGTCGTAAAAATTATGGAAGACCTTTATTTGTTGCAATGTCTGCAGATTTGGCAGATTCAACTAATATTTCAGGTTTTGCAAAAGGTTGGGACAATATGGATGATTTAGGGATGTATGATAAATTAACAAATACAGATTCACCATTGATGCCTCAAGGAATAACTGAATTTACTAATTCAGGAATGATGGCTGGATTATCTACAGTTAATTTCAATAAAGATACACTTGAAGGATATAATGGATTTATTGGATCATTTAGTACATATGGTTCTTTTAGTTATTTGAAATACGGCCCAATAAGACTATTCAGTCAAGTAGCTCAAGATTCCCAAATTAAGGTAGGAAAATTATTGTGGGTTGCAGGCCACTCAGGACCAGAAACTGCAGAAGATAGTAGAACACATTTTGGTATTTTTGCACCAGGAGTCACACAATTATTTCCAGATGGCCACATAATAAATCTACACCCTTGGGAGCATAATGATGTTGCTCCAGCTTTAGCAGCAGCTTTTGCAACAGAGGTACCTATCGTTGCTTTACATCTGACTAGACCTGCAATTGAAGTGCCAGACAGAGCAAAATTAGGCATTGCTAGTCACTTTGATGCATCAAAAGGGGCATATCTGATTAGAGATTATGACTCCAGACCTAAAGAAGGAGTTGTGATAGTAAGAGGAACAAGTTCTACAAATACGATTATTTCTATTCTTGAAGAATTAGGTACTAAACATAATGTAAAAATTGTATCTGCAATATCATGGGAATTATTTAACAGGCAGAGTCAGTCTTACAAAGATTCTATTATTTCAGAAAAGGAATGGTCAGATTCAATGATTGTTACCAATACAGGCCTTCGAATTATGCAGAAATGGATTTCAAATCGTATAGTCTCAGAATATTCAGTTTCTCCAGATTGGGACAATAATTGGAGAACTGGTGGAAGTGTTGATGAAATTATTGATGAAGCTCATCTAAGTCCTCGTTGGGTTTTAGAAGCTATAGAAAAATTTGCTTCTGAACGTAATATTAGATTAGAAAGACTTAACAACCAACTTCCAAACTAAGATTAATGTCTTACGAAAATTTCCCTGTAGCTGTTGTTGATAATGGAGGTCAATGGACTCACAGGGAATATAGAGTTCTTAATTATTTAGGTTGTAGAGCTGAGATTGTCTCTAATGTGACTCCAATAGAGGAATTAGAAAGATTCAAGGCACTAGTTCTCTCAGGTGGAGCCCCTAGAATTGAAACTGAATCAGAGGCACTTGGTTTGACTTCTGAATACATTGATTCAGAAAAATGGCCTATACTTGGAATATGCGTAGGTCACCAATACATGGCTACTCATTTTGGAGGTAAAGCAGGTCCTGCAGAAATTCCAGAATTTGGTTCTTCACTATTAACACTGATTGACGAAGGCTGGATTTTGGCTGGTTTTCCCAAAGAGTTCAATGTTTGGGAGTCACACAATGATGAAGTTCATGAAATGCCAAAGGGTTTTAGGTTGTTAGCTTCCTCAGACGCTTGTCAAGTTCAAGTAATAGAGCATGAGAGTTTACCTTACGCAGGCGTCCAATATCATCCAGAAGTTGAACACAGCGAATATGGTTCAGAACTTTTTCAAAATTTCCTTAACAAAGCAATTGAGTGGAATGAATAAGGTATATATTTGGTGTTTTTTTTTGTGAAACACATAGGTAATCTATATTTAAACTGGGTGTTCCTGTTAAATTATGGCCGATTTAATTACTAGATTGTTTAGCCTAGGTTCCAAATTAAAAAATCTTCCCGATGATAAAGAAAAAGCTATCAGCGGTTATGGGTTCTATGATTGGGGTAAGTCAGCTTTTGAATGTAGCGTTACTTTAGCAATTATTCCCGTCTGGTATACTGTTTTGTTCCTTAAAGCTAATGGACTTACAGTTTCACTTTTTTCACAGTCAATGACTGCTGATGCTGTGTTGTCACTGGTTGTAGCAATTTCTACACTTTCTGTAGCTATAATTAGTCCTCCATTAGGAGTTATTGCAGATCGTAGACTTGTTAAAATGCGCTGGTTAAAAATCCTCACAATAGTTGGTGCTGGCGGTACTTTCCTTATTGCTTTCGCGCCTCTTTTTGGAAATGCGTCTTGGATTTGGATTATGGTTATGTATTTTGTAGCCAATGTAGGGCTTAACGGTGCTGGAGTTTTTTACAATGCCTTACTTCCTCATTTGGGTGAGCAAGATGAGTTGGATGATATTTCCAATAGAGCTTTTGCTTATGGGTATCTTGGAGGTGGACTTCTTCTTGTAATCCATCTTGTAGTTTTAATGTCCACAGATTTTGCAGATTGGGCTATTCAGTTTTCAATGGCTACAGCCGGTATCTGGTGGTATGGATTTGCCTTGATTACTTTTGCATGGGTACCTGAGCCTCCAGTTGAAAATGAGATGGAAAAGTTAAAGTTTAGAGACGCTGCAAGATTTGCGATTGGAGAAGTCAGTCAAACATTGAAAGATTACAAAGACTTTCCACATTTATTCCTTTACATGCTTGCTTATTTCTTATTTATTGATGGAATAAATACAGTAACCGCTCTTGCAGGAGTTTATGGAACTACCGTTCTAGGTATAGGATTTACCGGGTTGATTATTGCCCTTCTAGTTGTTCAATTTATTGCAGCTCCATCAGCCATATTGTTTACTAAAATAGCTGAGAGAAAAGGTACTAAACAGGCTTTAATGATTTCGATAAGTGGCTGGGTAGTTTTGTGTTTTGCAGGTCTTTGTTTTGCACCGTTGGAGTTGGAAACACATGAAGAGTATGATATCTTATATGAGTGGAATGATGAAGACAATGCATACTCAGTTTATGTTTCATGGTCTGCAAATGATTTAGCTCAAAAATTGGATTATGAAGATGATGAATTTAACGAGCAAGCTTGGGCTAAAGAGTGGTCATATATTCTTCCTACCAAAGTTAATGAGGATGATGAGGATATTTTAGAATGGTCTTGGGGAGTTGATGAGGATGAGCCAAATATGATTAAGCTCACAGGAATTTCAAACGAAAATATAACTTCTTTTCTGTCTTCGATAGATAATACTCGGTTTAGTGCAAGTGTATTAGGAGGAGAATTAGGAGGTGAAGCAAATGTTGGTGAGGATCATCCAACCAATTTAGGAGATGGCGTTTTGGATAGTATTCCTATTTGGGCTAGAGATAATGTTTGGAAACCACTAGGAATGGGTGTTTTCCTTCAGTTCATAGTTCTCGGTTGTTTTATGGGGACTTTACTCGGAGGTTCACAAGGTCTTGCACGTAGTTTGTTTGGTCAAATTGTTCCTGAAACTAGGAGCACAGAATTCTACAGTTTCCTCGGATTTTTTAACAAGGTTGCTGCTTTTGTAGGTCCAACACTTTATTTCTTTATGACTGTAATTTATGATAGTAGAGCCGGAATTTTTAGCATAGCATTTTTACTATTATTAGGCGCCATTCTACTTTACCGAGTCGATATTGAGGCAGGTAAAAAAGATGCTAAAGCTGAAGATATTAGAATAAGGAAACTTTTAGAGGAATCTTCAGAATTAGATTTAGATTCCATGCACAATAAAGAATAGAGATGAGTCGCGCTAAAAAAATATTAGAAGCCCCAAGGAAGATTAAAGAAAAGTTAAAGGACTTTAACGAAGAAAGAAAAAAACCAAAGGAGCCTATAACTACCAAAGCTTCATTGTTTAGTATTTTTTCTTGGGCATTTTATGATCTTGGTAATACTATCTTTTCGGTACTTATTGTATCATTTTACTTCAGTCTGTGGGTTGTTAGTGATGAAGTGGGAGGCTCTGATGCAGATTATGGATATGCTAATGCCGCATCAATGGCACTTGTTTTCCTTACAGCACCTCTGATTGGTGCTTTATCTGATCAAGCCAGACGTCGGATGCCTTTCCTTTTCGTTACTACTCTAGCTTGCGTTGCTTTTACAGCACTTTTAGGATACGAAAGAGATGGTTGGAGTAAGAGTACAGTTTTGACAGCCTCTCTGGTTTTTTTTGTAATAGCTAACTATTTCTATCAAGCAGGTCTTATTTTTTACGATTCTACTTTAGCTACAATTTCAACTCCAGGTAATAAGGGTCGTATAGGAGGTATAGGTATAGGCGTAGGTTACGTTGGAGCACTTATTGGAATATTATCTGCACTTTACATTACTTCAGTTCTAGGTTTCCCATATACTGCAGTATTCCAAGCCACAGCTATGCTTTTCCTAATATTTGCAATTCCTTGTTTTATCTTTGTTAAAGAAAGTCCTGATGATAATTTCTGGCCTAGTTTGATGATTTTAATGGCTATTTTGTTTGGCCTTAATGCTTGGTTAATCAGTGGAACTATACAGTATGCTACCATTTTTTTCGCAATAATTTGTGTTATTTCATCTATTAACACTAAGACATCCCCTTTATTCCGAGATGGTTCAATTGTGACTGCAGTTTCGGGAACTTTTACACAATTGAAAGGCACATTATCAATGTTAGATGATTTCCCTGGTTTATCTCGATTTTTGGTTGGCCGTGTGTTTTACACAGATGCAGCTAATACTTCCATTACATTTGCAGCAATTTACGTTAGGGAGGAATTTGGTATGGAAGATTCTGAAATTGCAGTTTACACCTTAATTGGTGTTTTCTCATCTATTGTAAGTGGGTTTATCTGGGGATATTTGGTTGATATTATTGGTCCAAAGTCTACACTTAATGCAGTTCTTTGGTTTTGGTTTGCTTCTTTTACACTATTGATTTCGACAGTTTGGCTAGGATTGCCAGTTTGGATGATATGGCTTGCACCATTTTTAGCAGGTGTAGCCTTGGGAGGAACTTGGTGCGCAGACAGGCCATATATGTTAGTCTTGACTCCACCTCGTTACATAGGTCAATTCTATGGTTTGTATAGTATGGTTGGGCGTTTTGCCACAATTATAGGTCCTCTATCTTGGGCAATAATTGTTGATGAATTAGGTTTCGGAAGGCCTGCAGCAATTGGTTTCTTATTCATAATTATGATCATTGGTTACATTATTCTTCAAGGTGTAGATGATAAGCCAAGGGAGTGGCCTCCAGAGTTACAAGCAGATTATGAGCCTGAACCACCACGTGGCGCAATTGGAAGGTCACGATAACCACTTTAACAGATATCTTTGTGACAAATTCATGGAACGTCGCTTAGACCACTACTTGGAAAGATTGGTATCTCCAGATTCAATGACATTTTACAAAGCACTGTGTGACTTTGCAGATGAAAGAATAGAGCCGAATTATCTTGAATGGGAAAGAAATCATGACTTACTTCCTCAGGAAATCATTGATCAAATGGGGCAAATGGGTCTTTTTGGAGTTACAGTATCTGAAGAATTTGGTGGACAAGGAGGAAATCAATTAGATTTGATTCTAATGGGATTAGCTCTCGGTTATCATTCTCAATCATTGGCGATAACGCCAGGTGCAGCTATGTCTCTAGGAGCTAAGCCATTACAATTATTCGGAACTGAAGAACAAAAAGCAGCCCATCTTCCAGATTTGGCAGCTGGAAAGAGAATGTTTGTTTTTGGTTTGTCAGAACCTGGCAGAGGCTCGGATGCTACCAACCCACAAGTTACAGCTAAGAAAGAGGGTAATGATTGGGTTATCAAAGGTGAGAAATGTTGGTCTACGAATGCAAAATGGTCTAGCCATGTCGTGGTACACGCTCTGACAGATCCTGATTCTAAGCCAGGATACAGAACTACCTGTTTCATTGTTCCAATGGATAATCCTAATGTTTCATACCAGGAAATGGCCGGAAAAGATTTGTGGAGCCAGTCTTCGACAGGTTCAATTACTTTTGATGATGTTCGAGTTTCTGATGACGCGATTCTTGGAAAAAAGAATGAAGGTTTCAAAGTTATGGCTCAGACTTTGAATGGTGGTCGACTATTCATTGCAGGCATGTCTTTGGCTTCATTGGCCTTTGCCTTAGACAAATGTAGAATATATTCTCAAGAAAGAGAGCAATTCGGAGTTCCTATCGGTAGTTTTCAGAGAGTTCAGGATGTCATAATTGATATGGATATTACACTGGAACAAGGTTTGACATGGCTGATTGATTTAACAAACAGATACAACGATAATACATTAGATCGAGAATCTGCAGCCAAAGTAAAGATTGAATGTTCACGTAAAGCTTCAGATCATTTAACAATGGCAATGGAAATTTGTGGGGGTGTCTCATCATTGGATGAGTTTGGATTGATTAGACATCATAGAGATTTGTTTGTTTGTAGGGTTGGAGAAGGAAGTAATTTTGCATTGAAAGGTTTTGCTACAAGACCCTTAATGCCAGATATTACTTTACAGTAACATAGTTAAAGGGGCATATCTTTACTAAAATGTGGATTTTAACGAGATAGTTTGCTACAGCCAAACAATCATTTTAATTTTACTGCTTGTAGGGGCTCTTCTAAATTTCCGAAAGGACTTGAGCTCAACTAAGGAGAAAGTTAAATCAAAATGTCCTTCTTGTGGTTACAACATTATTGGATCCGATGTTCAATATTGTGCTAAGTGTGGTAACATGTTGTCTCAATCAGAGGGTTTGAAATTAGATAAATAATCCTAATATCTTTAAGTATAACAATTTCTATCGGTAAAAATGAAGCGCAGAGAAATCTCTCTTTCAAACGAAGATAAGGAAATGTGCAGCGTTAGTGGTTGTGGTAAACCTCCCAAGCGCTCTCTTCCTCGTAAAAGAGTTGAAAAGGTAGGTTCTCTGACCCTCCAAGGTTCGAATCGCAAGGTTCACCTTTGTTCAGATTGTTATAGGATTTTTAAGAAAGAAACAAAGAAAGATAGAGCCATGGAGTCCTTGGGTCGATGAGTGTTACGTATGCTATTTTTGAAGCTGAATTCAGGACGGCTTTTCGTAAGAATGTCCAAGGCTTAAAGAAAAGGATTGCAGGCACCTTTTTCATTTTCTTCATGGGTTTGATATTTTCATTTGCTTGCATACGTCTTATAAAGTTTGTAATAGATAATCCTGAACTATTCCCTGAAGGTTCCAATGAAGGATATGGTACAATATTATTGATATTTTTTGCATTATTTACTCTCAGAACAGCAGGCCTAACTTACAGAAAAATAATTAAGTCTAAACGTATGGATTTGTATTTAGTACAGCCAATTACTCCTAGAAAAATAATGCTTGGAATGTGTTTTTCTATTTTAATTCCTAATTTCTTGCTATCACTTTCATTGTTAGGCTTGTTTTATCTCGGAAATATTGTTACAAATACGGGTATATTACTAAGTAATGATTTTTTGATATTGTATTTTCTTCTTAGTATTTTATCATCTTTAAGTGGGTATATTTTTTCTATTGCAGGTGCTTTACATCCATTTTCACGCAAACTTGCTTTTCTAATAATTTTATCTCCAATTTTAATTGTGTTAATGTTAGTTTCAAATGAATCTCATCTTTATCCAACTGAAGCTATTGTAGTTTGTTTGGTTTGTCTTTTGTTTCTTTCAGTGTTCTTCTATTTTATGGATGGCATTTTTGTTGAGGCCTTAGAATCATACAAAATAAATTCTTCCTCACATAAAAATCCATTTAGAATCTTGCAATTTAATTGGTTAAATTCTATAATTGGAGTTAGGGCTTCTTCAATATGCTCTAAGGAAGTAATATCTTCAATAAGAGAAAGAGATGTTCTTAGTTCAGCCTTTTCAACTTTTTCTCTTGCATTTATTCTTGTTTTTTGGTGGCTCAAAGTTGGCATTCCAAACGAGCCCCTAGGTGATTTGCCTACAACTTTGTATTATCCAGGAATGCTTGCAATGAGTTTGTACATGGGAGCCTTACTTCAATGTACAATGTTAGGTTCAACAATATTGGGAGTTGAAGGTAAACGCATGTGGATTATGAAGTCCAATCCAGTTGAATCAGTATTGATAATGAAAGGAAAGGCAGCAGCCTTAGTTATGATGGCACTTCCAGGTCTAATAGCTATTTGGATTCCTATATGCCTTTTAGCTCAATTTCCATTAAAAGTTACTTTATTTTTTGGTGAATGTCTTTTGATACTTCTTTTTTGTAATACTGGTCTTGGTATTTGGGCCGGCAGTACCTTTGCAAATTTTGATGAAAGTGATAGAGGTAATCCTGATATTTTAGTTCAATTTATGCTGATGGGCACTTCAGCCCTTTTATCTGGAATAATTTTAATTCTTCCAGCAACTATTATGATTTGGGATCATAATGCAGGTTTGTTGGCAGGCTTGATATTTTCTTTTGTATCACTTGGATTGCTATTTGCAGGAGTTCGTTCAGCAGCTTCTGCCTACAGAACAATTTTTGTTGATAGTTATGGCGTTTAGTACTGCCGAATAGAATAATAATAGGCACTCTATAGTGTAATGTGGTACTTGTCGCATCCGATAAAATGGAGACCTATTTTCGTGATCTAGAAAAAAAAGCTGATGAATGTTATGATTTAGTTTCTAAAGCACGTAAAGCAGGTTTTGATCCCTCATTAGAGCCTGAAATTCCCCGAGCAAAAGATCTTGCGGAAAGAGTCGAAGCACAAGTGGGCCCAGAAGGTATTGCGCCAAGAATACGTGAGGTGGCAGAGACTAATGATCGGGAATCTACAGCATTGTTAATAGCTAAAGAATTAGCTGGAGAGTTAAAAGAAAAAGAAGGAGTTGCCTTTGCACTTGAGCAAGCAGTTAGAACTTCACTTTCAATACTCACTGAAGGTGTACTTGTAGCACCTACTGAAGGAGTTGTAAAAGTTAGTACTTTAGAAAATAATAACGGTACGACTTGCGCTTCAATTTACTATGCAGGACCAATAAGGGCCGCTGGAGGAACTGCCCAGGCACTGTCTGTTTTGATAGCAGACGTGGTCAGAAGGGAATTGGGTTTAGATTCATACATTCCTACACCTGCTGAAGTTGAAAGGTACAAAGAGGAAATTCCGTTGTACAAAAGAGCAGTCAATCTTCAGTATGTTCCTAGTTCTGACGAGATAGAGACTATTGTGACATCCTGTCCCATATGTGTTACTGGAGAGAGAACGGACAAACTTGAAGTAGCAGGTAACAGAGATTTGCCTCGTGTTGAGACCAATTCCCTCAGAGGAGGAGCTTGTTTAGTTCTTGCTGAAGGACTTTGCCTCAAGGCAGCTAAAATAATGAAACACGTGGATCGTCTATCCATTAGTGGTTGGGATTTTCTTAGAAAATATACTGAGAAAAAAAAGAGTAGTGCTTCTTTAGACAGTAAAGAGCATAAATATTTGAAAGATGTGATTGCAGGTAGACCCATTTTCGCATTTCCCGATGAGCCCGGAGCTTTTCGTTTAAGATATGGCAGATCACGTTCATCTGGTTTGGCCTCGATGTCCCTACATCCTTCAACTATGCTAGTTGTAGATTCATTTGCAGCCATTGGTACTCAAATTAAATTGCAGCTTCCAGGTAAAGCAACTGCAGCAAATCCTTGTGATTCTATAGAAGGTCCATCAGTGATTTTGAAAAATGGTAGATATCTAAGACTTGACAAATACGAGGACGCTGAAAAATATATTAACCAAATAGAGCAGATTGTAGATCTTGGAGAGATTTTAATTCCTGTAGGTGAATTTGTTGAAAATAATCATAATTTAGAGCCTTCAGGCTGGTGTAATGAATGGTGGCAGGCTATAATTCGAAGCAATAAATTTTCAAAATACAGTGGAAATTATGATTTTGACTCATTATTAGAATACAGTAAAATTAATAGAATTCCCCTCCATCCTAAATATACTTATTTTTGGGCGGACATAGATGTTAATGAGATAAAAGATCTCAGAAATCAATTACTTAAAGATTCAGATGAAGTAGTTAAAAATCAATTCAAATTACTTTACAAAGATATATTTTTGAAATTAGGCTTATTTTATGAAGTAGATAATCAAAAATTGGTATTAGAGGATAATTTTAAGCCTCTAGTAACACAATTAGGATTACGGGAACAGAATTCTAAATTAGTTTCAATCACAGAAATAATTGAAACAGATAATGCAATTGAATTAATTTCTTCATTATCTGGTCTCGAAATTAAAAATCGAGCACCCACAAGAGTAGGTGGCAGTATGGGACGCCCGGAGAAAGCAAATGAGCGTAGAATGAAACCTCCACCTCATGTTCTTTTTCCTCTTGGAAATTCGGGAGGTAATCAAAGATTAGTTAATACTGCATTGACCTCTAATGCACCAAATAGAGGTTTTTCACAGGGACGTGCAGGACGGATTGAAATGGAAGTTCAATTAAGATATTGCAAAAAATGTAATAATGAAACAATTTCGATAAATTGTTGCAATTTACAAACTATGGTAAAGGAATCTCCCAAGCGACGTTTAGTAGATATTTCAGAGTTGATTACAAAGG
>MDTB01034461.1_pt1 | contig 10649 bp, 7 predicted proteins | sample 811161 | NCBI WGS metagenome assembly MDTB01 (sample SAMN05326650, study PRJNA326480) | marine metagenome | isolation source: seawater | place: Mediterranean Sea | collected 2009
ATTGTCGCTACAGAAAATGTCAGGATATCCCCAGTTGCTGTAAGTAACAGTAACATTACAATCTTTTTAAACCCTACCACTGGAGTTAGTCAGCCTCTTCCTTTTTCCCAGGGGGCAACAACCATCCTAGAGGGAGAAAACGCTGAACTCATCGAAGAGATTGGGCGGTTCGACACTATCGATCAATTGGATCCTGTTGGCACTTCCACTGTGAATGATCTTGCTTCCGCCCTCAATCGTCTAGGCTTAACCACCCGGGAAATGACCTCAATCCTTCAGTCAATTAAAAATGCCGGTGCTTTGCAGGCGGATTTAATTATTAACTAGATAATCGATGGAATCTGCAAACATTGGTAATAAATATGTAGGCATGGATACAACCATGCTTATGGAAATGGCCCATTCCAAGCATGCTTCAGAGTTGGAAAAGAATGCAGCGGTAAGTCAGCAATTTGAGTCGGTTTTGGTTAAACAATTTTTAAAAGAAGCCCTGAAACCTATGTTTAAGGGAGTTTTTAATGAAGATGGTGGTGCGCACCGGATGTATAGGCACTTTTTTACCGATGCAATTTCCGAGAGTATTGCCACAGGGGGAGGGTTTGGTATGTCCAATATCCTGCAACAACAGTTGAACAGTCAAGTTAGCCAACCAATGGAAAATCAATCTGAAAAGGCTGATGACAATTTGCCTAATTAAGATGGTCAAAGTATCTCAGCATGTTGCACCTGATCTCTCCTTTAGTTGGGAGGATCTTCTTACTCTTTTGCGAGACGAACTTCAGGAGTACGGTGGATTGATCGGATTACTCAGCGCACAGCAACAAAGTATTTTAAATAGAAGACCTGACAGCCTGATGGAGTTAAATCAATCTGTTCAAACTCAAATGGAAGCCAGTCAGATTCTTCATAAGCGTAGGCAAGGCTATGTTACGACTTTAGCTGAAAGGTTTGGAGAAGAAAAAAATTCCACTCTCAGTGAAATTATTAATCATTTTCCTGATGTGACTCAACCTATGTTTCATAGCATCATAGAAGAGATTAATAGCTTGATTACTCAAGTGAGAAAAAAAATTGAGCAAAATCAACGTTTGCTTATGAGACTCAGTGAAGTGACTGACCAAATTCTGAGTGTTACAGATCCTAGCTCTCAAACCAAGACTTACACTCGTGATGGTAATTTAAAGCGCCTATCCAGCGGTCGTTCTAATTTAAGTGAATCTGCCTAATTAATTATGTCTTTATTAGGAGAAATCAGTAAAACGACAGAAGCTCTTCGATATCATTCGAAAACGGCTGAAATTGCCGGGCAAAATTTGGCTCATGTAAATGATGAGACTTACGCTCGCCAACGGGTTCTTGCTCGGGAGGGAGTCATGTATGGTTCTCATGGAGGACTTCTGACATCAGGTCTTGAGAATGCGGGGTTGGACCATGTCAGAAATGATTTCCTTGATCGCAGAGTTATTGACGAAGTCGGTCAAACCGCTGCCCTAGAAGCTGAAAAGGAAGTTTTTGATTTGTTGCAAGCTGCACTAGGTGAGACACTGACTAGCCCCAAAATAAATGCAGGTTTAGACGATTCACATGAGAGCATATTAGCACCTGGTAGTTTGGCGAGAGCCCTCAATGATTTTTTCAATGCTTTTCAGGAACTGTCGGCATCTCCCGATGAACCCACGATAAGGCAAGAACTTTTCAATAAAGTTCAAACTTTAGCCAAAAGGTTTAATGATGCAGGTCAAAGTTTAGAAGATATCGAATATGACCTAACTCAAACTATGCTTAGAGGAGTCGAGGATGTGAATCGTTTACTCACTCAGTTGCATGAAGTAAACAAACAGGTCAGGAGGTTTGAGCTCCAGGACAAGGGCAAGGCAGTGACTTATCGAGATCGCCGCCAAGCTCTTTTAGAGGATTTGTCTAAGCTGATGGAAATTAAAGTGGAGATTGGCGAGGATTCTGCCACTGGAGAAGCAACTGGTTTTCTCAATGTGTATGCTACCTCTAAAGAAGGGCAGGAAATTCAACTCCTTGATTCCAAAGGACCCAAAACCCTAACCAATCAGTGGAATCAAGATTTTACACTAGCATCAAATAACCCTAATGGAGCAGGTGCTAAAATTCACGCTAAGATTGACTCCAAGGGGCAACTGGGCTTTTTGGAAGTTCAGTCAGGTGGTACCTTTTTTGATGATACAAATGGTCCTATTTTAGTGAGTCTTCTCCCTCCCAAACCTCTTTCTAACGCTGTACAAAATGGTTTAGTTGAAGCCGAGGTAGAAGGAGAAGCACAAGAGGGAGGGGTAGTTCTTCCTGCGGGACAACCTGTGGATGACGGAACTGGACTTAGCGAGCAACTTAATCAGGATGGTGCACCGGGTGGAGCCGCAACTCAAAATATAAATCGTGATAAGGGTGATGTCTTCTATTTCCAGAAGCCAGATGGAGAAATGGCTTTGTGGCAAGCCCTTGAAAATACGATTGCGGGTACTGACCCCAATGGAAGTGATTTATTTATGGAAATTACCCAATTTCCTAACGGACAATTTGCTGAAACAAAAAAATCGTTTTCGGATTTAGAGACTTTTCAGAAAGGTGAGCAAATCTATTTCGAGGGCAAATTTTACCAAGCGAATGCAAACATCGCTCCCGTGTCTGATGAAACTGACAACATAATAACCACGCGAAACTATTTGGAAAATGAAATTTTTAAGTTTGGAGAAAACTACTACCAGGCAACTTCTAGTATAATTCGTAGTGCAGAACTTGAATTTGACGGAGTTGAAAAGGGTAATATTGTTTCATTAAAAATTTCTGGGCAGGATGGCGAAGTAGCAGGTAGCGTAATTGCACTAGGTAATACTCTGCCTCAATCTGATGGTGAAAACTTGAACGAATTTTTAAATGTTGATGCAGTAGCAAAGGGAGATTTTATCCGAGTGAATATTGGGGGGGACGATAACCCCGTTTACAATAATTATATTGCCATCAATGATGTTTTAAATGATGGATCAGTCGATCCAACAACATCGGGAGATTTCCTTAGGGTATCGGCTGTATCTGAGAATGTTCAGGAAAAAAATGATTTTATTGATCCGGATGATAACGGAAACGATGTACTAAGTTTTGTTGGCAAAGAAGGAAGTGTTTTATTGCACGAGGGTAATTACTTTATCATCAAATCGGCACCAGATAGTAGCATCAAGGACCCAATCGAAATTGCAAATTTTAATCCTCTTGACGAACAATGGAATTCTAATTTTCAGCTTTTTAAACCTCAACAGGTTGGAAATGATCCATTAACAATCGTAAGGCGAACCTCTCCTGACGGTTATAATTTAGAATCTGGTGCTTTAGTTGAATTAAATATTGGTATTGCTGAGGCTGTTGTTACTGGAGGAGAGATTAAAGGGTTTAATATTATCAATAAAGGTAGTGGTTTACCAAGTAATGATGCTTTGCTCGTTGAGGGTGATAATGATAATGAATTCGTTGAGATTGCCTTGGATTCTGGCAAATTATCAGGCTACCAAAATGCTCGTGTTAATGGCATTGAGCTTTTTAGGAATGAGCTTAACGACCTTGTTTCCTCATTTGTTGACAAAGTAAACACGCTACATAACCCAACGGACGAACCGGGTGGGTATTTGTTTGGTTTTGACTCTCATCTGTCACGACCAGTCATGGGTAGCAACACTATCATGGAAGATGAGTTCGGTCTTTACGGTTCGGAAGGGAACGGATCAATCAAAGTATTCGATGAAGAAGTTAATATGACTTTGCCATTTGCGGCTACTGAAACATTTCAGGTTGTTAATTCAACCCCTTACTTTCCCAACGAATTGGCCAACGAAGAAGGAGTAGTGCTAACCCGAGAAGATGTAACGACGGAAAATGCATTGTCTTATGAGTTTTTTGGAAGTGCACGCAGGATGCAACATCTTAGCTTCGAGGACGATCCCAATTTTATAGGAGAGGATGGATTAATTAATTCGGGAGACGAAGGTAGGTCATTGATGCTTGCTTATGAGGAAATACCTTTCCGAGTAGAACAAGGTAGCAAACCATTTATCATTGGTGACAGCTTTTCCTTTGATGCAGTCCTGGCAAATCCATGGAATTTGGCGGCAAGTTTAAAGGTAGAGAATGATTTATCTCCAGAATTATTAAAATCATCTGAAGAAACCCCCGAGGGTGCAAATGACATTGCTTTTCAAATTGGCACCTTAGCGGATGGTGAATTCAATCTGAGAATTTCGACCCTAAATGCCGATATAGGTAATAAAATGTCAGATTTGAGCGATAATTTTGATCATCAAAAGGCATTGGAAGGCTTATTGCTTGATCAGCGTAGAGGAGTTAGTTCGGTTTCTATCGACGAAGAAGTAGCGGACCTAATGCAATTTCAAAGATCATTTCAAGCGTCATCCAGGGTTTTAAATACTCTCGACAAAATGCTGGAATTGGTTGTTATGGGTCTTCTTAAGTAAATATGCGAATCCCTAATCTAAATGTCTCTGGAAACATCACGAACACAATTCGTGAACTTGATCAAGAGCGATTTAAATTAGATAGACAAATTTCCACGGGACAAAAAATAACCTATCCTGAAGATGATGGTATTAGGACAGGTCGATTAATCCAAGTTGATGCCTTAAAGGCAAAATTATCACAATACCAACGAAATGCTTCCTATGCATCTGAATTTTTGAATTCAGGTCATATGAACTTGGATCAATTGCACAAAGTCAACCAAAGGGCTCAGGAAATTGCCAGAGTTGCAGGCTCTCAAATTAATCGCTCTGCTGCTGAAACTTACGGTCACGAAATAGAACAATTAGTTGAAGAGGCGCTTAACAGAATCAACTCTAAACATCGTGGAAGATCTCTTTTCGGTGGGACGGAGCATAAAGAGAATTTTGGTAACACCGATGTGCAACTTGGGCTCGAAAGAAAGAAAATTATCTCACTTAATAAAGCAATGGTTGGTGATGATGGCTTAAGTGGAGGTCGAGAGCTTAAAGCTTCAGAATCGATTGTTTTACAACTAAATGGCAGAGAGTATGTTGTGCAAGCCACTGTCGATGGGTTGAGTACTTCCGAGGTTACGGAGTTAGTCAAAGACCTTATTAATGAGGATCAGGGAATTCTTGCTGATTCTCCTGCTTTCCCCAACCCACCTGACCCCAATGCTGGCTACAAGGCATATGTAAGAAATGGGTCTTCCCCCAATGATTTTCGCAACGAGGATGCTAAGTTGTACGCGAAAATTTCTACTTCTGGGGATTTGGAAGTTTTTGGAACTGTCGGTGAAGATTACAATGCGTCCGCTCTTTTTGTTACCACATGGGATCCGAATCTCTACTTTCCCGAGCAAGTAGACAAAAAAATTGCTGCGCAAACCGAGTTTCAATTTCCAGGTAGAAGTTTTGATTCTTTGACTGATGCAGAGAAGGATTCGGTTCGTAGAGAAGTTTTTCAAACAGGATCAAGCTCTTTTAATCAAAGTCAGTTTGAGTTAATGTTAGATTCTAATGCCGTTACTAGGTTTAATCAGGAATACGCTACGCGTAATCCCAATGTTCCATTGACAAAGTTTGATGATCTCGATGCAGATCATCAGGATGAGATATTTGAATCCACTTACAGAGACTTTTTCAACAGTGGACAACTCGTATTTGAATTGACTGATGATCAAGTTAAGGACTTGACCGAGCAAGATGGGCAGGGTGGTTTCTATGCTTTTGATTATCAAAAAACAGGAGATAAAACTTTTGGCAACTTAAATACGGGAGACACATCACTTGGATATTTGAAGGCAATGGAGCAAGACTCGGATGGTCTATGGCGAGCATCTCCTTACACTGAATCCTCAAATCTCGCGATCACTGACATAGATAATTTTTATCAACAAATAACGAGAAATGCTGAAACTATTTCTAAATTCGATACCCAGAAAGTAGACGAGTATGTTGTCGGGAATCAATGGATTCCTGTGGGTGCAGCTCCGGTTACTAATTGGGAAAGAGAGCTTGTTGTTACAGCAACCACATCTAAGGGTACATCTTCTTTTGAGACGATTCACTCGCGCCATTGGAAAAGATTAGAGGTTTTTGACTTGGGTAGCACTGTAGAATTCGACGGGAAAATATGGGAATCGCAAATCGCGAACAATTTTAATCATAAACCATCTACTGATAATTCTCTGTACTGGAAGGAGTTACCTTCTGATTACTCTGTTGATAGAGAAGATTGGAAATTGGAAGTAGTCGGTACCAAACAACGCTTTTTTCATATGGCGCCTGATGGTCAAATGTTTGAAGAATATGAAGATGCAATTAACTACACTGGTAACTTGCTTTTATCTTCCACAAATGGCCTGGAACCAACAGTTAATGGATTAGACGAGATTTTTGGTCAGAACGGAGCTGCACAAAATTTAGTCAAGGAAGTGAAATATGCTGTGACTGATTATGATGTTCAAGGTTCAGTATCTAATGCCATTGCTACTTTCGATCCTAAAACCCTCCAATACACTCTTTCTGCAGCCAAATTAGGAGGTGATGTCATTGATGCTCCGTATTTGAAAGGGGAGATATCTCGCTACAGTGATGATTTTCAACCAGTCGAAGAGAATGTAGGATCAGTCTTTTCCTATGAGGGAAATTATTATCTAATAACTGATCATATTAATTTCGATCGAGATTCAATTGAAGATTTGAATCAAATAGATCGTTCGGGCGGTGGTGTTTTTTTCTTGGGTAAAAACTTGCCGGCAGAGGCAAAAGAACTGATTTATCAAGATGGCGATACTATTTCAGGTAAAAAAGGAGATTATATTTTTAGAGAAGGTTTAGATCCCAATGGGAACCTAATACCTGAATATTTCGTTGCGGCCGAGGATTTTACAGGTGAAACAAATCTTGATGGAAATATTATCTTTGAACGCGTAAATGCTTACACCACTCGACAAGGAGCAGAGTGGTCTTCGTCTTCTTTTTACGATCAAGGCCAAGTAGTATTTCACAAAGGTAAATATTATCAATGTCAGGTTAGTGATTTTAACAATCGGGTAAATACCCTTGATGATACAACAAATGCGACCGTGCAAACGATCGTTCAACCTGATGATAAATTTATTACGCAACTACCTACAACACAGGCCATTAACGCGGAATCAGTAAACGAAACTGTTGCGAATTACACATGGTTGCCCCTTGGAGATACACTCGATCATGTGTTTAAATTTAAAACCACTCATCAAGAATCACCGAATGTATCGATATTTCCAGCGGGTTCATCAGGTGAAAACGCTAGTGCTGAAGCGATTTTGGATGCGGATGGTGATGTTGTAGGATTGAAACTGCTTGAACCCGGTAGGTATTTCTTTGGCTTTGACGAGAGTGGTGCGATTCCTCCGGATTTCCAGGAAGCGACCATTTCCCTTACTGATGGTACGCAGATAAAAGCTAAAATAATTTGGGAAGAAAACCCTTCTGACCCTGGACCTTATAGAATTTCTGGTTTTGAGCTTATAGATGATGGTAATTTGTCTGGGCATAGAGCTCAAAACTCTCCTCGTCTAGGAGATACTTTTTCATTTGCAACTGGGTCGAAGACTTTTTTGGATCACCGTGATGAGGAAGGAAAACTTCTTGGTGTTACCTATCAGGGCGGGGACAAGAATGCAGTTACTCGTGTAGGGAAAGATACAGATGTCTCCTATATGTTGGATGCTTCTAATGGAAAAACTGCTGCTCTTGGTGAAGTGGTTAATTCTTTGGTGGAACTTCGTGACGGTCTCTTCGAAACCGCCCAATCAACTGCTCCAAGCACAGTACCTGAGACCGAAAAAAATTTATTATCTTTAGAGGATCTCATTATCGACAATATGGGAGAACTTTCTGCTACGATGGTTAGGATGGAGATGGTTCGTAATCATGATGAGGAGTATGTTATGGCATTAGATAAGCAGATTGCAAAGGATATCGAGGTAGATATTTCCGAAGCGATCATGAGACTTACGCAAGTTTCAACTTCATATCAAGCGGCTATGCAAGTAGGTGCACAGTTGCTCAATTCATCTCTCCTTAACTATCTGTAATTCCCTTCGGTAGCGAAGTCATGAAACTTAAAATAGACGAAGACTCTAACAATCCGGACATAGTGGGGGCCGAAATTCGAAATCGGGTATCACTGCCTCAAGGACTATTTGGTTTTGCAGATTTAAGAAGCCTCGACTTAGTTTATGATGAGGAAGAGTTACCATTCATGTGGTTACGTGAGGAAAAAAAGGATGGCCTGGCTTTTATAGTTTTAGAGCCTGGTGGAATCATTCCTAACTATTCAGTTGAAGTATCAGACGCTGATGTCAATGTCCTTGGAATCACTGGTCCTGAAGACACAATGATTCTTAATATTGTTACTCTCCCACCTGATCAAGCGGGCAAAATATCTCTTAATTTAGTGGGTCCTATTATTGTTAATCGTAGGACTCTTGTGGGTAAGCAATGCATTATTAATAATCATGAGGAATTTTCGGCTCGCCACCTTTTAGATGTAGGGGGCGAAGGTCTCTGACCTTTTAGATTAGAGACAATGCTTATTCTTTCCAGAAAAGTTGATGAAGGTATAGCGATTGGAGACGAAATTCAAATCTCCATTACTAAAATTGAAGGAGATTCGGTAAAAATTGGCATATCGGCACCTCGATCGATTTCTATTTTAAGAAGAGAAATATTGGAGGAAATGCAGTCATCCAACCAAGCGGCTGCAGTCTCTATGCCTCCAGAAAAGGTGAATCTCAAAAGTACCTTAGCTGCGGGATCGGCGAAAAAATTGATCGCTCAAGTTCGTGCCAAAAAAGCGGCTGCGGAGGCTTTGAAAGAATCAAAGCTCGTTCAGAAGTAAAAATATTAACCTAACAATGAATCAATATGGCTGTATTTAAGCCTTTTCGTGCTTTTCGTCCTGCTCAAGATAAAGCTAAATTTGTGGCATCTCGCCCTTATGATGTTCTTAATTCAAATGAAGCAAGAATAGAAGCAGAAGGAAATCCCTTTTCATTTCTTCATGTAATCAAACCTGAGATTGGTCTTCCCGAGAAAACAAACCCATACTCCGATGAGGTTTATCTGAAGGGAGCTCAGGTTTATAATAAATTAAAAAGTGATGGAGTTTTAGTGCAGGACCCCACTCCGAGTTTTTACCTTTATCGTCTAACCATGGATGGTCGTACTCAAACCGGAATTGTTGGTTGTTGTCATTTTGAGGAGTATTATCAGAGTAAAATCAAGAAACATGAATTAACTCGTGTGGCAAAGGAGGAAGATCGCGTTAAGCATGTCGATGCTCTCAGTGCTAATGCAGAACCCGTTTTCTTTTCTTACAGAGCAAACAAGGAGATTAATTCAATTATTGCTGAAGGAATGTCTGAAGATCCTGTATTTGATTTTATTGCTGATGATAAAATTCGGCACGAACTGTGGGTAATTGACGAGCATCAAATTACTTCTAGTTTGGAAAAACTGTTTGCTGATGTCCCTTGCCTCTATGTAGCAGATGGACATCACCGGACAGCAGCAGCAGCAAGGGTCGGACAGAAGAGAAAGGATGCAAACCAAGATCATACAGGTCAGGAAGAGTATAATCTGTTTTTAGCTGTTTTATTCGCTGATGAAGAACTGGAAATTTATGATTATAACAGAGTAATTAAGGATCTACATGGATTGACGGACCTTGAATTTCTAAGCGAATTAAAAAATAAATTTTCTTTGTTAGAGCAGGATAGTGGTCCTATAAGACCAAGATCAAAAGGGGAGTTTTCCGTGTATCTCAGTCAAAAATGGTTTTTATTTGCACCGATTGATAGAAAAACGAGTGGCAATCCTGTCGAAGACTTGGATGTAAGTTTTCTTTCAGATCATGTTTTTGAGCCTATTCTTGGCATTCATGATCAAAGAAAGGATGAAAGAATAGACTTTGTCGGCGGTATTCGTGGACTTGAAGAGCTTTCAAGAAGAGTAGATTCGGGAGAAATGGCGGTTGCATTCGCCCTTTATCCGGTCTCAATGGAAGAGCTTTTGCAAGTCGCAGACGCAGGGGAGATCATGCCGCCAAAATCGACTTGGTTCGAGCCAAAATTAAGAAGTGGATTGTTTGTTCACGAACTAGATTAATTTTAATCTATTTTTTCCTACCGGCTAAAAGCACATTTGCTGGTCAAGTACAGTTCTAAAATGAGATTGCTAGTTTTAAGCTCCAAAACGGGGGGTGGGCATGAAATCCGGGCACAAGCGATACAGGAGTTTTGTCATTCACTTAGAATTGAATCTTCAATTCTAAGACCTTTAGAGGATAGTTCTGTTATTTATTTGTTGGGGACCAATATATATAATTGGATACAACGATTTTACCCGAGGTTACACTCCCTTTATTTCAGGCTTTTAGAGTATGCTTCGCTTCACGCAAATCCGAAACTCATTATTGGTGGAAATGAATTTCAGAATAAAATTAGCAAGTTTTATCCAACCACAGTTATCAGCGTACATGCTCATTTGAACCACGGTTTCTTGGATTTAATCCGAAATGCTATGCCTCGACACTCGGTTCCAAATTTTATGATATATTGCGGAGAGTTGGACGATGGA
>MDTB01095872.1_pt1 | contig 10649 bp, 14 predicted proteins | sample 811161 | NCBI WGS metagenome assembly MDTB01 (sample SAMN05326650, study PRJNA326480) | marine metagenome | isolation source: seawater | place: Mediterranean Sea | collected 2009
CGATATGAAAAGGAAGCTCAAGTCATTACTAAAGCTTGGATTGAGCACCCCGCTCACCCAGTCCTCAAGGCTCGAGTCCTCGAAACTTCCGTATTCTTCGTCCTCCTGCCTATCTTCAGATACCTCGGAGACACTGGCTTACGTACCATCAGCCAGGACATCTCACGAGATGAGCAGGGTCACGTCAAAACTAACAACCAAATCTGCAAGGATCTTGGAATTAAATCTGACAAAACCCTGGATGATCTCCGCCGCTCTACGGTCAGCTGGGTACTTCAGTCCCTCCCAGGGGAATCTGAAGATCGCCATCTCTCCAAGGAGCACTGGTATGAGAGTTCGACTTCTCTCTACAACAGTGGCAAGGCACCACGTTTAGTTGAAACCAGAGCTGCTCGAATGCCTGCTTTTTTCGAAGCTGCTGCTAACGATCTACCTATGTATGCCTGATTGGTAACCACCATCAAATATGCACACAGCAAAATTAGTTTGGATTACCCCAGACGCTGAGAAACTCATTGGCAAGATTGCTAGAGTTTCCAACCCCAAGAATGAGAACAACCCAGAAGTGTCAAAGCTTCTGGGTTATCTCATTAAACACAAGCACTGGTCTCCGTTTGAAATGGCCAGCATGTGCCTTGAGATCTATACAACACGTGCGATCTCCCCTCAGATTCTGCGTCACCGTAGCTTCTCATTTCAAGAGTTCTCACAGCGCTACGCCGAAGCTACTCACTTCGAGCTGCCTTATCTGCGTAGTCAAGATCTGAAGAACCGTCAGAACAGTAACGACGATCTCCCTACGGAAACCGTCGAGTTCTATGAGGAGGTCATGCAGAGGCATATGGAGTCAGGCATGGACATCTACCATCGACTGCTCGAATGTGGAGTGGCTAAGGAATGCGCTAGGGCAATCCTGCCAATGAATACATCCACTCGCATGTATATGTCAGGCACAATGCGTAGTTGGTTGCATTACTGCGACCTTCGTTGTGCCAACGGTACTCAGCGTGAACATCGAATGATCGCTGATCACGCAAAGGATATTCTGTTTGAACAGATTCCTACTATCGCGGAGTCAATGTGGCCCGCAAATTCCTAGCTCTTTGTCTAGACTTCAATCGTCACAGACATTTTATATGAACTCTATTATCGCAACACTTGAACTCCGAGAAATTCACACCGATCCAGTCAACACTTATGGGCTTACTTATTGCAGTGCTGACGCTGTCGTGCCCTCTAATAGTGACAACAGCGAGGTCCGACTTCGACTCCTCTGTCGAGAAAAAGAAGGACCTAAACTCAGCAGCTTTATCAACTGGGCACCTGGAACACGAGCCCTCGTGGCAGGAACCCTCGTGTTCAACGACGATACATCACGAGCTCTTGATATTGTAGTTGACCGATTGTTCACTAATATTCCTAGTGACGTCTATGTCAACGAGGTCATCCTTGGCAATGCTTTCTTTGCTGACTCAGAGTACAAAACCAATCGCAGCAAGATGCTGACTACAAAGATTGGTTCCACGTTGGACAACTCGGATATTACAACTTGGTTGTTCATGGAGACCTACCCAACTCTCGAGCCTAAGCTCAAAGAATATATCCGTAAGGGCCGTCAGTGCTGCGTGCAAGGATATATCCGCGAGTATCGAAAGGATGATTCTGACAGTCCCTATCGGGCTATCGTTGCTAACAAGTTTACCGTCCGCAAGGATCGTAAGCCAGCTGCGAAAGCTCCAGGCAACGGTAACTATGATGGGGTTGATGAAGCTCCTGACTTTACTAAAGGTTTCTAATCCCAGCCTCCCCTCACGGGGAGGTTTTTTTTTGCTAGAAACCAGAGCTCATTATATCCATGAATTGAACATCCATATCTGATGGTCTTACAGTGCCAGGCTCAATAGAAGCGGGCACACCGAGTACATGACGATGTGCATCTAAGGTCCCGTCTGCCAATGGCCTACCACCAGTTGCATCGTTCAGTAGATTCATCAATCCCATGATCTGTAAATTTGCAGGCATTACAGGACCAGTTGTGTTGGAGACCATGGCACCCCTTAATCCCTGTGCAGGAGCTGCACCTTTCATGCCCCTCATGAGTGCTTCTTGATTAATCAGACTGCCTAAATCCATTGACTTAATAGCTCACATAAATCCATTTTAATACGTATATTGAAGATGTTTATTATATGAACTATGTCACTACAGGTCTTACCACCAGAACTACTTAAAGAACCCCAAGATAAAATTGAAACCAAAGAACCTCAGCCGTATTTTAAGCCAAGCAGTCTCAAAGATGGAGAGTCCGAAGAGTTCAGACTCCTCGGATGTTACGAAACAGGACATGCAGTCACCGGATGGCAATACGCATCCGAAGTACGTGATGGAAAGACTGGTGAGCTTCGTTTTAATGGCTACGTTGTTAGTCGTAGTCATCCTGGACAGCCGGATGACATCTCCCGAGAAACAGACTGGTCCAAACCAGATCGACCGAAGATTGATGGAACTACCGTCAAGCCCCGCCGATTTTTAGCGTGGGTGTGTACGAGCGCAGCACGCAGTCGGCTCGAGGTCTTGTTTATTGAACAGAAATCTCTCCGTGAACAACTTACCGAAGTACTCCAAGAAGTTGATGACTACACGTGGACCGAAGATGGCCTCGCTAATTTCTCTATTAAAATCTCCCGTAAGGGCACTGGTCTTGAAACTTCATATAGCATTCTTCCGAAGGTACGTAAAGTACCGGAAAAAATTGTTGCCGAATGGAAGACCTCACGAGATAGTATTTGGCTACCCAACTTCTTTGAAGGAAAGGATCCTTTTGAAGGCCGTGCAACTGACGAAAAAGGCCTCCCAGCTGGTGGAGTAGATGAGCACGGCGCAACTGTAATGCCAAAAAGGTCTAAGAAAAAAGTTGAAGAAGATTCTTCTGCTGAGTTTTGATGTTCCCCTTTCATATCGAAGAAATTATTATCATGTCACCTAACACTTCTCATCTCCCTCCCGAAATGCAGCAGCGTATTGCTGAGATCATGGGAGCTGCCCCTGCTGCACCATCTCCACCACCAGCTGCTGTCGCGACTGGAGCCCTGGTCCCAACTCGTAAGCCTTCTCTTATGGAGAGCGTCGAGAACCTACGTGGTGAAATTCAATTTCTCCAAGGTCAGATCAATGCCATGGGGCAGCAAATGAGAGCCGTTGCACAAGTCTCAGAAGCTACCGGTCAAGCAGTTGCTGAGCTTTATCAAACCTTCATTGGTCCTATTGGTGAAGCTCCTACCCACCGGGAAGGTGGGACTGATGAGTTCTGACCTCCCCTTCCGTATTCAGACCGATGCTGGGCACAGGAAATACCTGTGCTCTGGCATGTATCTTCCCTCCGTTACCACTGTCCTATCAGCAACTGAATCGGAAAAGGCCAAGGCAAGCTTAAGGACTTGGCAAGATAATAATCCTGGTGCACTAGAGGAAGCTTCCACCAGAGGCTCGGCTATCCATAAGTCGGCTGAAAATTACATCAGGGGACTGCCCATTGACTGTCCACCTGAATATGCTGACTACTGGACGGGAATCTCCCAATACCTGGATTGGTTTGATACAATTCATTGGTCGGAGCGCCCCCTGCGCCCTGACTGGAATCACTTAAGAAGTGATGACAAACAAGTTGCGTTCGTCTGGTCGACTGTTCACAAATATGCAGGCTGTCCTGATTTGATTGGGGAGATTGGCGGAGTCAAAGTCATTGCTGACTTTAAGACAAGCAACTCACCGTATCGATCTAGCTTCCCAGAGCGGGGAGACCGGATGGGATACGGGGGTTTCCGTAAATTTCAAAAGTGTGCTCAACAGATGGCTGCCTACAGGCTTGCCCTACGTGAACGCACAGGCTTTGTATGTGATGTCGCTTTGATCATCGTGTCTACGGAGAAGACCTCACAAGGCATCTTCATCGACTCAGATCAAATTGATCTTTACGAATCAAGATTCTTAAAGCGAGCGCAACAATTTCACGACATGTATATCGACAATGACTCACAAGCTGCGGATTGCAGTCAATAAAGGCTGCGTCAACAAGACCAACCCAAACCTTGTTGCCGATGGTTGGAAGAACATCGAGCAGGACATTAATTGGTTACAGCAGTGGGTGACCGCTGGGTTTGGTTGGTGTGCTACGCATTTTGCTGATCGCTACCGACGCTCTGAAAACTGTCGCGGCTCTAACGTCGTTGTCATTGATATTGACGGAGACACTACCCTCGACAAGTTCTGGGAGTGTGACACCGTCAAGCAATGGTGCCTTGCCACCTATACCTCTGCCAGTCATTCAGACAACGAGCACCGCTTTCGTGCGCTGTTTCGCTGTGAGATTCAGCTCGACACAGTAGCTCTGCACCGATCTGCTTACTGGCTTGTCGTTAACCGCATCACCCAGGAGCTCGGCCTCGAGTCTCTCCAAGACAACTGCGGTCAGAAGCCAGAGAGGCTCTGGTATGGCAACGAAGATGCCGAGTTTCGAATCAGGGAAGCTGCTGCCATTCCTGAGTTTATCCTCAAGGATCTCGATGCCACTGATGATGAATACGTCTTTGAAAAGACTGACGTCCAGAAAATCGATATCGATCGGTGCGATTGGCTACTTCGTAACTTCCTTAATCCATCAAGCGATGGGGAGTACGAGACTGTCTATGTCCCAGTCATGGCTGCTTGTGCCTCCCTCGGAGAGTCTGTCTTCGATTCCTGGGTTGAATGGGTCCTGAAGGGTCACCATGGCCACAAGGAAGAGAATACCAAGCCTTACAAGTGGCGTGGCCTTGGTGGGAAGAGCGGTCACACCAAGCTGTACCGGATGGCTAAGGATCAAGACGCGAGCTGGACAAGTCACCTCCCTTCACACCTCCGCTTCCAATCAAAAATTAATCAGGCCTATGCCGAGGTAGAACCAGCTCCTGACTTCTCTCAAGTATCTGAAGGGGCTGGTGTACTGCCTGCTGATCAGGACATGCCTGAGCCTGAGCCAGATCTCTCCCAGGTGCAATCCACACGCAGGCGTGGTCGTCCCAAGAAGACTACTGATGACCTTGTTGCTGAGATCAATCAAGACTATGAGATCGTTCGTCAGTATCTACCCAATCTCCGCAGGAATGTACTGACACGCAACTGGGAATATACGGATGACAACAATAAGATTGTCTCAATGGAAGGAGACAGTCTTGATGTCATGTCTGTCAAATTCGCAATCGAATTTGGTGTCGGGATCCCCGACAGACGTATTAAAGCAGCTATCCTTTATGCAGTTTCCCAGAACCCTTATTGTCCAATCCGAGAATATCTTAAATGCTGCGAGAAGCTTGACCCATCTGATAGTTGGGACAAGTTAGGACAGATCTATTTCAGTAACGATAATCCAATTGTCACCCTGGCACTTCAGAGGATGATGATCGGTGCAGTAGCCCGAGCATTTGAACCTGGTGCACCTATGTCATGGATTCCCATCATCATTGGTGCTCAAGGTGCAGGCAAGTCAATGTTTGCACGCAGTCTCGTACCAGACAATTTGTTTGCCGAGATGCCACTGCAGATCGAACAACTCATGCGTGAGATCTATCGTCTCCATTGTGGTTGGATTCTGGAGCTCTCTGAAGTTGATCACTACTTTAATCGCAAGCAGATTGAGAACTTCAAGAACCTCGTATCTACCCGAGTAGACGAGGTCCGTTTCCCCTACGAGCGCTTGCCTTCCAAGTTAGCTCGCCGGTTCATCATGATTGGTACCACGAACCGTAGTCAATTTCTGATTGACTGTTCTGGTAACCGTCGCTTTGTTCCTATCGAAGTTACGGATGGTTTCCAGGTGCCATGGCAACGTCTCTGTATGGAGCGTGACAACCTTTGGTCATCTGCCATTCGTGCCTACAAAGCAAAGACACAATATGAATTTACGAGCGGAGAGATTGCCAATATCTCCACATACGTCAATTCCTTCAGCGAGGTAGATCCCTGGTTTGATGAAGTGTCTAAGTATATTGAAGACAAGGTAGAGGTTTTCCCTGCTGAGATTCTCCAGAAGGGTCTCAACATCCCAGTCGAAAGGTTAGATATGGCTCACAGTCGCCGTGTCTGCGAACTCCTTACATCACTTGGATGGCGTCGTGGCAAGAAACAAATGCGCATTGATCTCAATGATGGCGATGGTAGGAAGAAGCGTCATATGTGGACTCGCTCTGAGTCTGCAAGACCCATGGTTGAACCTCTAGACAACTTCTAAATATTAAATGTATTATCATGAAATCATCCGATATCAAACTCGGCCTTCGTGTTCGAGTGCTCCCCAATGATCTGATTGCTGTTGTTGTAGGAACTCCTGAGTACCACACAGGTGGTGCAACACTGACTCGTATTAAGTATGAAAACAGTACGAGATACGAATACATGATTAACAAGCAACTCGTAGCATTACCTTTGGCTGAGCAATTCGAGGGTGTTGGTGGTCAACTAAAAGTTGAGGACAAACAGAATGGCTGAAGCTAAGCCCTATCAAAAAGGTCACGCCTACGGTAGGCGTCACGGGAATTTATCCAATACCGCAGAGTCTGGTGAGCTATGCCTCTACATCGGGCACGGCATCTCTAAGTACAGTGACAGCTCCTACCGGTATGACAGTCACCAGGCATGCACTCGATGTGTAGCTGCGGCTAGAGAGGGTCGCTTCTCTCTGAGTCTCGACAGATTACTCAAGAGGGAGCGCAAGAGAGCTCTTAAGTTCTGGTCCCAAGTTGACATACGAGGTATTGACGACTGCTGGAACTGGCAAGGATGCATCAACCCCAGGACAAAGCAACCACAATTTGCCTGGCGACGATCCAGGATCAGCTCCTCCACACAGCACCATCCGCAACGTGTTGCCATGTGGTTCACATGGGGAGACCTTGGTTTCACTGGTGTCAAAACAACGTGTGGCAACAAGTACTGCTGCAATCCATTTCACCTTATTCCTCAGAATGTTGGCGTCTTTGTTGATCATGACTGCTATACAGATTCCTTTGAGATTGCCTGTGAGCTGCAGACTTTAGCTCAGGAAGTTAAAGAATATATGATTGAAAAGGCAATGGAAGAGCAGGAGAAGAACATTGACGTTGAGCTTTCCCAACAACGTGCACATCTTCTCTTTGATGCTGATGTTGGTTATGAAGACAGATTTGCCGCTGTTATTACTGACATGATGTCAGGAAGACATTCATCACAACTTAAGCCAGACATTCCGGGGAGCTTGAATACTCCTGATGAATATGATGAGCCCACTGAATTATATTGAATCTCGCATCTTTGTCAATAATCTAGTATCTTTGTTAAAGAGTCATCGCTCATATGTCGCGTAGAATTGATCTCATTAAGCAATTAATTCAGTCCGATAAATTTGGAACTGAAAAGGAGAATGAGCAGAAGTTTTTAATGGCTACTGCTGAGCTTATCCTGACTGATCTTATCAACATTGCAATCAATGGATTCGAGCAGTCTGGTCCTGGCAGTCTCTTCATCAATATGATCACGGATGCAACAATCTACCTGCCTGCTGCAGAGATCGAAAAGGACATCAGCTTGTCTGAATCCAACGAGGATGAAGAGGTTACTGAAATGCTTAGAGGTGTAATGAAGCACGTTGATGAGAATGACTGGACAACAAACGTACTAATTACAATTATTTCCGATGCAGGAACAAGAACATACCCAGTCGAAGCAGGTCGGAGCCAAGAATGCCTTAATTCGCTCGCAGAAGAATTTAAAGGATAAGCTCGAGTCTCAGGGGCTCAAGATCCCTCTGTATCCGACCCCTCAACTGATCGAGCGTGCTCGCAAGGTTATGGGTACCATCGACTATGACCCTACTAGTGACCCTATTCAACAGGTTCTAGTTGATGCGACGTCCGTACCCTCCATCGAAATTAATCCGCTGCAGGAGCACTGGCACGGAAACGTATGGGTGTCTCCGAAAGGGGCTGTACGAAATTCCAGGATCTGGCTTAATAAGACTGTCAATGAGTATCGCAACGGACATATCAACAGTTTCGTGTTTTTCAGCAGCGCGTCGGAAATACTCCGGGCCTCTCCTGTCCTTTGGGATTACCCTGTCTGCATTCCATTCAAACGAGTCAAGCAGTTACGTGCTACGACGACTGGCTTTGAACCTGTGTGCCCGTCGACCTGGAACATGATTGTCTATGGTCCTCCTGTCGACGGCGCTATTAATGACGTTGACAAGATCTCTCTGTTCTATTCGACCTTCAGGGATGTTGGTCGTATTATCTACAATGAATATTCTGGTGATGGCTGGAATAAGGATCTTGAATTTTATGAGGAATGTAAAGGGCAGCTCTGATGAACAAGAATTTAGTTCCAGAGTCCCTCATTCATTTACCGTCTGGGCAGTCTGTTCATCCGTGTCGCATGATAATCAAGGACGGGACTTTGATGTGGAAGGATGCTATCACTTACTTTGTACCGTCTGATCAAGCTCACGAGGCTCACATTATCAAGACAGCCCAACGCCTGGAGGACCTACATACCTGGGTCTCTGCAGGGCTTGATTGCTGGGAAGGCTTCAAGATTTCTAGCTGGTATAACCCTTTAGACCCCTTGCTGTATCAGGGTATTGCAGTCTTCTTTCAACATCGTAGTAAGCCTATTGATGAGGTCATCACGATCCTGACTCCACACATCTATGAACATGAAACTCTTGACAGTACCGACAGGCTAATTTTCTTTAAACGTTGCTAGTCATATGCTCGACCAGTCGGTTCATGTACCACTGAGCCTTGCAGGCGTCCTGAGTCGGATCATCCTTGAGCCATAGGCGCAGCATATATTTCAAGACCTGCGCCTGCAGCACCGCAGCAATTGGATCTTCACTGCTCTTGACTGCTTCCTCAATGACGTCTATTGCTTCCCAATTCTTTGATGTCGTGTAGTGACTGGGACTATTGACCATATCTTTGCTCTCCTTCAGGTCGAACATCCAATTGACAGCATCACCATTCTCATCAATTTCACCAATAATGTCTTCGTACTTCATGACCACATATAAATAATTACTTTCCTAATATAGATGGTATAAAGAGTAGTCGTGAGTATGGCTAAAACTAAAAAGATTGAACCAGTGACAGCACCTGTTGGTGATCCAACATATATAAAGAATCGTGATAGATACTTCATGTCGATTGCGCTGACTATATCCACCGCATCTACCCATCCGACGGTACCTGGAGGCTGTGTACTGGTAAGGGATAGAGAGGTAATTGGAGACGGTCGATCGATCCTTGCCTCATGCAAAGTTGAGGTCGATCCCATCACCTATGCCATCGGAACTTGTGCTAAACGTGGTACACCGACAGCGGGAGCTGTCGTCTATAGCACCCGATATCCGTTCTCCCCATCGGTATTTCAGTGTTACCTGATGGGCATTCGCAAGATTGTTGTTCTCGCACATGATTGGGAAGCACACTACAAGGAAGAATTCCGCAGAGCAGCGCGACTTGCTCGTGAACTCTGCATCGCAATCGAACCTCTGTACGAAGACCAGGCGGACTGTCTCTCGCACAACAGCTACAACCGCTCGCCATTCCAGCTCGACGAGTTCGACCCCCAGACCGCTTCCGACGTCCCGGACGATGAGAAGCGTTTTATTTGACATTGAGGCTACAGGCCTCCTCCGTCAGAACTCTCAGATCCATTGCATCGTTGTCCGTGATCTCGATTACCCGGATGAACCCTGCGTCTTTGATGATCGACCAGGCCAGCCCATCGTCTCAGGAGTCAGACTTCTGGAACAGGCATCTCACCTGGTTGGTCACAACGTGGCTTCGTACGACATACCACTGCTGAAGGAACGCTATCCATCCTTCAAACCATCTGGGCAGGTTCTGGACACCCTCGTTCTGAGCCGCCTGTACTACCCCACCATTATTGATAGGGACTACTCGATCAGACACGGCGGCATGCCCGTCCGTCTGTACGGCCGTCACTCTCTCGAGGCCTGGGGTCACCGACTTCGGTGCCACAAGGGTGACTACACAGGTGGCTGGGAGACCTACACCCCCGAGATGCTCGATTACTGCATCCAAGACACAGCTGTAAACATGAAACTCTGGGAAACCATGAAAAGGAGGATGGATGAAAATTCCTGATCACGTCAAGCTTGAGATGACCATGGCCGAGATCATGGCTCAGCAGGAAGCCAGTGGATTCCGGTTTGACATGACTGCTGCAGAACGGGTACGAGCTGAGATCTCTGTTGAGTTTGATGAGCTCTGCAAGCAGATCCGATCCAGGTTCGCCTTCTTTCCAGGCAAGGTCTTCACCCCGAAGCGCAACGACAACAAGTCTGGCTATCGAGCGGGTGCTCCCATGACCAAGCTGGTGGAATTCAATCCAACCTCTCGCCAGCACATTGCCTGGGCTCTAACCACCCACCGCAACGCACTGTTCACGAAGAAGACCGACTCCGGCAAGCCCCAGGTCGATGAAGCGGTCCTCAGTGAGATTGCTGAACGCGCCCTTTCCAACGATGACAAGCGCCTTCATGATGAATGTGAAATGTTCATCCGCGTCCTCACCGTCCAGAAATGGTTAGGTCAGCTCAGCGAGGGGACCAATAG
>MDTB01136742.1_pt1 | contig 10649 bp, 12 predicted proteins | sample 811161 | NCBI WGS metagenome assembly MDTB01 (sample SAMN05326650, study PRJNA326480) | marine metagenome | isolation source: seawater | place: Mediterranean Sea | collected 2009
ATTAAATTCATAAAATATAAAATATTGTACTTTATAGATACAATCTAATGGAATCTGGTAAAGTTTTATTTTTAAATTATTTAATAAAAAATAACGGTAATCTAATGTATTTATTTATGATATCTTGCTACCTATTGATGTTAATCAATTTTATCAATTTGACACTAGTTGGTTTGAGTGGTTATTTTGGTTTTCAAATCCTTGGTGCAAGTCATGCAAAATATTCTCTTTTTATGATCCTCATATTTACAATCACAGAGACGGTAGTTATGTATTTTTTTATCACCACTGGAAGTGGCATAAAAGAAGCTATAGAATCAGGACTTGGCAAGAAAGATTTATGGCTTAGAGAACGTGATTTAAAAATGAAACTTTTCCCTCAACTTATGCTTACAATTCTACTTGTAGGCGGCTGGTTTATCCATAAAGGTGCCGTTGAGAACGATCTTCCTTTTTCTTGGATACATGGTCCGTTATTCATCATTGCCTATTTACATCATACCTGGCTTCTTGCTTTAAAAAATAATTTTTTTAAAGAACAATTAGACATTATATCTGAATTAGAACCAAGTACAACTTAAATATGTATTACGCTGCAAAACTATTAGAACTGCTTGGAATGTTTATGATTTTAGTTGGCTTTATTATCAAATTTCCATCTTTGATGGATCCTAAACTTTTACTTGGAGGAATTATTTGCTTTATCTCAGGATGGAGTATTGAAAAATATATCTTAAAATGAAAAACATTAAGAAATGGTTTGTGATTCTTAGTGGTTTTTGTTTTAAATTTTGATATCATGGCAGGAAATTATAATTACTTTAAAGGAATTCCCGAGCTACCGGATTATGCTAGGGAAAAAACAAAGAGACCCAAACTAGTCGCTGTAGTTGATGAAGACAATTGTACAGGGTGTCAAGTCTGCGTACCCTTTTGTCCTGTTGATTGCATAGAACCAGTTGCGAAAGATAAATATGAAATTCCAATACCTCCTGTCCAAGTCAGATTTGATGAATGTACAGGGTGTCAAGTCTGTGCTAGGGTATGTACCCGGATGACATGGGACGCAATTAGAATGCTAAAGACAGATGATTTTGAAGAAAATTATGATCTTACCATCAAATAATTATTCAAATAATAGACAGACAGAAAATTGAGCTATAATAAAAATCATCACGAAGAAACTTTTTTTCAAAAATACATTTGGTCTGTTGATCACAAAGTCATAGGTATTCAGTATGGAATAACGTCTCTTCTGTTTTTACTTTTCGGATTTTGTTTAATGATGGTCATGAGGTACCAACTTGCTTATCCAGAAACTCCAATTCCAATAGTTGGATGGTTCTTTAAAGAAAGTGGTGGTATCATGTTGCCTGAAAACTATAATACCTTGGGTGCAATGCATGGCACGATTATGATTTTCCTTGGCGTTGTTCCCCTTGCAGTCGGTGCTTTCGGAAATTACCTAGTACCACTCCAGATTGGAGCGCCAGATATGGCATTTCCTAAGTTAAATGCTTCTAGTTACTGGTCATATTTTGTAGGTGGTGTCATAATGCTTGCGAGTTTTTTTACACCTGAAGGTGCTGCGAGAAGTGGATGGACTTCGTACCCTCCACTCTCTATCTTTGAGTCAGGTCAAACAATGTGGCTCTGTGGTATGATTTTTCTGATTACCTCTTCCTTACTTGGATCCATGAACATTATTGTTACTATTGTACAATTAAGAGCTCCTGGACTTACATGGTACAAACTTCCATTTTTTATTTGGACTCAGCTTATTACCTCATTCTTATTAGTTTTAGCATTTCCTCCATTGGAAGCTGCATCTATTCTTCAATTAATGGATCGTTTAGCAGGAACAAGTTTTTTTCTACCAAGTGGTCTAGTTTATGCTGGAAATACTGTCGAAGCATATGGATCAGGTTCTCCCCTACTATGGCAACATCTTTTCTGGTTCCTAGCACATCCTGAAGTTTATGTACTTATACTACCCGCCATAGGTATTGTTGGTGAGATTATCGCTAATAATACTAGAAAGCCACTTTGGGGCTACAAATCTATGATATATGCTATTAGTTTCTTAGGCTTTATGTCTTTCATTGTATGGGCTCATCATATGTTTCTGACTGGAATGGGGCAAACAATGAGTGCATTTTTTCAACTTACAACGATGATTATCTCCATACCCTCTGTTGTTGTGTTAACAGCCTTTTTCTTATCTCTATGGGGTGGATCAATACGTTTCAATACACCCATGCTATTCGCTTTAGCTTTTTTACCAATGTTTGGTATCGGTGGCTTGACAGGACTACCCCTAGGTGTTGCAGCATCTGATATCTTTCTGCATGATACATATTATGTCATTGGTCATTTTCATTATGTTGTAGCTCCAGGAACTTTATTTGCTCTTTTTGCAGGTATTTATTATTGGTTTCCTAAAGTTTCAGGGAAAAAATTACATGAAGGTCTCGGTAAATTGCATTTCTGGCCATCATTGTTATTTATGAATGGTGTCTTCATGCCCATGTTTATTCAAGGTTTATCAGGATTGTCGAGGCGCATGTATGATGGAGGTACCCAATATGCTCATGCCTCTGATATTTTACATTGGAATGAGTTCATGACTATTTCAGCTTTTTGCTTAGGCGCGGCTCAGATTCCGTTTATTCTCAATATATTTTTAACGTTAGCAGGTAAGGTTACAGGCGAAAGAAATCCTTGGAAATCTACTACAATTGAGTGGTCCTCCCCATCACCACCTTTACCGCATGTTAATTTTGATGAAGAAGTAAAAGTCCATCACGGACCTTATGAATATAGTGTTCCAGGTCATGAAAAAGATTTTTGTCTACAAACTAAAAAAATAGATTAGGAGCGTTATTTGAGTAGTATACCATATATCCTAGAAGAAAGACCTGATACAGGACTCAATAACTCTAGACTTGGAATCTGGATATTTATAGCATCTGAAATCATGCTTTTCGGCGGTTTATTTTCCGCCTATGTATTTTTGAGATTTGCAGCTCCCGATGGAGACTTTGATTATTGGGGATCAAAATTAAATGTGCCAATGGCGACTTTTAATACTCTTATGCTCATAACTTCCAGTGTAACAATGATTATGTCTTGGGCGTCTTTAAAAATGAGACAGTTCGATAAATATAAAATGTATCTTGGATTGACTATTTTGTGCGGTATAGGCTTTTTGTTTGTAAAGTACTTTGAATATACGAGCAAGTTTCATCATGGAATATTTCCATCTTCCAGTACTTTTATGGGGATTTACTTTACTCTCACAGGGTTGCATGTCCTCCATATCATTGGTGGCCTAGCAGTTTTAATCTATTTTTGGAGCCCGGTTGCTAGAAAAATGTATGACGAAGATGTAGAATTACTAGCTAATAGGATTGAGATTACAGGCTTGTATTGGCATTTTGTTGATCTAGTGTGGATCTTTTTGTTTCCGATACTATACCTCTTATAAAGGTTTAAATATGTCTAATAAAAATAAAATTACCGTAGAAGAACATTTAGAAATACAGCATCATGTAAAGACATATATAAATGTCTTTGTTTCCTTAATCGTTTTGACCTTTATTACTGTTGCTGTAAGCTATTTAGAGGTTTCTTTTATTGAGGCTTTTTTCCTAGCAGTTACTGTAGCTACGATTAAGGGAAGTTTAGTCCTCGGCTTTTTTATGCACTTAATCACGGAAAAGCAAGCTGTGATATGGATATTAATATCAACAGTAATCGCTTTTATAATTCTTATGTTTCTTCCACTAGTATCCATGACAGATCACACAAGTATATGGTAAAGAAATGGGTATAAAGTTAACGCACATTATAATCATTTCTTTTTCTATACTCCTATCTAGTTTTTTCTCTTATCAGATGTATATTGAAAATACAACATACTTGTTTTTTGCTGGATCAGTTACCACAACAGGATTAGTATATTACATGTTTCTTATAATTAAAAAGTTTCAAACTATATGATTAAATTATCTCTTTTAAAACGGACCATTCTTCTAAGTTCTTTATTATCACCAAGTATGATTTTAGCTTGTGCTACATGTTTTGGAGATCCAAATAGTAATGCTGGTAAGGGAATGGATATGGCAATCCTTACCCTTTTAGGAATAATTGGGCCAATATTATTTGCAATAGCAGCTGGTATTATTTCTATTGGACTTAAATCAAAAAAAATTAATCAGGATTTAAACAAGAATGATTGATATTTTAAGATATTTTGGTCTACCAGTAGGTATTTCTTCTGTAAGTAGTCGTATTGATGAGATAATTGTTATAGTTCATTACTTAATGCTTGTCTTATTTATTGGATGGGGTGCCTTTTTTATTTACAGTCTAATAAAGTTTCGTTCGTCTAAAAATAAGAAAGCAAGTTACAAAGGTGTAGAGTCACATTACTCCTCTATTCTTGAAGCGGCTGTAGCTGTAATTGAAGTTGTTATTCTTTTTGGATTTGCTTTTCCGATCTGGGCAGAACGTGTAAATGACGTACCAGATAGTAGAGATGCTGTCCATTTAAGAGTTGTTGCACAACAATATGCATGGAATATTCATTATCCTGGTCCAGATGGTATATTTGGTAAGGTTAGTTCAGAGCTTGTAGACGAGCAAGAAAACCCAATTGGCTTAGATCGCTCGAGCGATAATGCATCTGATGACTTTTTTACGATTAATCAGCTCCATATTCCCGTAAATCAAGATATACGAATTGATTTGACAAGTAAAGACGTTATCCATAATTTTAAATTACCAGAACTACGCGTATCTCAAGATGCAATTCCTGGAATGTCTATTCCAGTACACTTTAAAGCTACAAGTACTTCTGAAGAGTTTTTAAAGACCACAATTGGTACGAAGAGGGAAGGTAAAAGTTTAGAAATTGCATGTGCCCAGTTATGTGGATTGGGGCACTATAGAATGAAAGGGTACCTAACCATAACCGAGGAAGACGAATACATAGCTTGGCTAGATGAACAAGCAGAATATTTAGAGGAAGAAGGTGAAGATGACGATGATTGGGGAGATGATGATTGGTAAACAATATATTAAGATATAAATTCAAAAGCCTACTTAAAGTAGGCTTTTTTTTTAAATATTTTTAGTTCTTAAAAAATTTAATACATCATAAATACAGTCATTTGATATTGTGTGCTCTGAATTATATTTCTTATAAATTGGTTTTATATTGAGATTTGTTAAATCTTCAAAGGTTTTATCTGCTAAATCTAAAGAAACAACAGGATCTTGAATACCATTACCCATAAATAAATCTATAGAGGATAGTCCCTTATTTTTTACTTTTTTTAAAACTTCTTTAACTGGAATAAATCCACATAGAGCAATAATAGAATTATAAAAAAAAGGATTCATTAATCCTGAAAAAATTGATAATGAAGCTCCTTGGCTAAATCCTAATAAATTAATCCTATCTGGATCTAGATTAAGAATTTGCACTGATTTATTAATTGACTCTATCACAGCTTTTTGATGCTGCTCCATTTGCTCTGGCTTAGGAAGCCTCGGTAAATTTTCGAAATCTAATTCAGCCCATGCCCATCCTTGATGTTGTACTAGTAGAGAAGCTTGCAGGCTTATTATAGTCCAATCTTTTGGAAAGATACTTGCTAACCCAAAAAGGTCCTGCATGTTGGAACCAAACCCATGTAATAGAAAAATACTGGGGTTTTTATCAGAGGTATCTGAGGAGTACTTTACAAGATTATTTAATGGAAGTTTTAAAGAATTACTATTCATATAATTTATGTAAAAAAAAAGCCCTGTATGTAACAGGGCTTTTTTAATAGTTGAGAAATTTATTCTCCGGCTACAGAAGCTTTTCTATACTCAGTTACAAGTTTTTTAACTTCACCAATAGCTTTACGTGCACGACTTCCAGCAGCTTTATTACCACCCATATTCTTTTGATGATTATCGTCAAAAGTTTCAAACTGCTCTTTAATTTGATCGTACAACTTGCTTGTTTTAGACATATTATTTCCTTTTTGTTATTGTAATACTGTTAAATATTTAGTAATCACTATATTTTATATAATTGAAAGAATAGTTTATATGCTCCATATAGTGCATATAATGTAATAAATATCTTAATAATTCGATAATAAAATTTTCTTTTTTCTCCTCTATTTTTATTAAATATTTGCTACGGAAAAATAATAATATTAGTCAATAAAAATTCCTCTAGCATTACTGCGATACCAATCAGATTCAAATCCATTATTAAATAAACTTTCATCCACTAAATAATATATGTTTTCATTGATCCAGTAACATGCGCTTGTAGAACTATCATTATAGCTAGAATCCTTTGTTGCAATTCCAGTAATAACCGTATATCCTTCCACTATGTCTATATCATAAGCGGCACCAATTCCATATTCTGTTATAGGACCTCCAGGAAGATCATAGATTTCTCCATTCCTCCAATACTGAGGAACAGTTCCACCCGTTAATGAATCATTAATGTCTCCAAACCAATCTGTATAACCTGCAACATAAACTTCCCCATTATAAATTTTAATACCATGACCTGTTGCACCATAGACATCATATGTTGCTCCTCCAAGAGGTAAATCATTTCTAGTTGTATGTCTCCAATAAACTGCAGTAGGTGTATATCCTGCAAAACTCGATGTTTTTAGTACATATCCGGAGTAGTATCTCATATTACCATCTTCAAAGGCGATATCATTAACTTCTCCATCTCCACCATTAGGAATAGGTAGGTTGGTTCTATTATTCCCATCTTTCCAAAAACAAGGAATATAATAATGATGATTATTCATATAATAACCACCTATATATACCGATCCATTGTCTCTTACTCCAATTGCAAAGGCCTGCGAATCGCGGTTAACCGTGAGGTCAATTCTTTGTCCATTTTTCCAATAACAAGATCCATTGTTATACCATCCAGCAACATATACGTCTTCACCATCGACTGCAATAGCTTCTGCTTCACCGCCATTACCAGGTAAATCATACCGCTGCTGATTAATCCAGTAACATGCACCATCAGCCGTTCCTGAAGTATAGATATTGCCATTGTAAACCACAATGTCCGTTGCGGTATATCCACCCGGTAATTCAACTCGTTCACCATTAACCCAATAGCAGGATGTGTATTCATTATTCTCATTATAGGAGTCTCCAACGATATAAATCGTTTTACCTTCAATGATTTCATTACTATTATTACCAAGGTTTGAATCAGGTTTATCTTCATTTTCTAGTGTGCAACTAGATATGATCATTGAAAGAACTATCAGAGTTATCTTGTTTAATATTTTTGTTTTTTTGTACATAGTAACTACTACTCTATACTATCAGGATCTAGTCTTAATAATGAAATGGGACCTCCAGTATTTCCTTCACGAAATCCATACCCTCCAATGACGACATCACCATTATTGCATTTAATCACAGACTGGTTCACATCTTCAAGTTTAATACTAAGAAGTATATCACCATTTGAAGTTATTTTTGTAAGATAGCCAACGTCATCAATAAGATAATCCCCGCCATTTTCAGCTTGTATAATGTCATTGTAACCATATCGACTTGTTGAATCAATAAAACAATTTTCCCAGATTATATTTCCATTACTATTTCTTTCTATTATATAATTGCTTCTCCAGCTATTACAAAACCCTGCAGCAATATAACCTCCATTGGGCGTTTCCAGCAGTGAATATAAAAGTGCATCTCCAATAGATTGTGTTTTTTTCTTCCATATTTGTTCGCCGGTTACCCCTGCTTTTATCATATAATGCTTATAAGCTCCATGTTGTTCTCCAGAGTAACCTGCAATAATAAAATCACCATTCGAAGTTTCAATTATAGAATTACCTTCGTTCGCAGTAGAACTACTAAAAACGTTATTCCATAATAAATCTCCATCATTGCTATATTTTCGTAGCATTACTTTTGAATTCCAACCGTCATCATTCCATGTCCCCGTAATAACATAATTCCCATCGCTTGTTTGGATAATATCACGTGCATAGTCATTATTTTCAGTAGTCCCATCTGCGATTTCCCACTCTTTAGCTCCGGATGAATTTGTTTTTACAATATAAATATCAGGATAGCATCCAGGAAGTGTATCGCATTCATAATATCCTGTTGCGATAAACCCTCCATCTGTGGTGGGCCTTGCCACATAAAGAACAGAGGAGTTACTATATTTTTGATGCCATTCTTTATTACCACTAGAGTCTGTTTTGATTAAAAGCCCTGAATAATCTGATGAGCCTGCAATGATAAATCCACCATCAGATACTTTGTTTACAGACCAGCTCTCGTCATATTCTGAATTTTGAGATACTATATATGTCTTTTTCCATTTTATGGGAACACCATTTACAATGAATTCGCAACTACCATCATCATTTGTTGCGAGACTATCAAAATTTGTCGCTGTAGAATCTGTACAACCACAGACATTGTCTCCACCTGGTATTCCTGCACAATCCTCTGATCTAGTTTCATTATCCTCACAACCAAAAAAAATAAGTATCACTATCAATGCATTAGAAATATAAAATATATTTTTCATATTTTATTCAATTGTTTCTAAAACATAATTACTTGAATTAATGGTACTCGAAATAGCCTCCGATAAGTCAAATGAGCTGCCAGAGTCAGTTAAATCTTGTTGAAATTCATAATACATAACGAGGTTCCCTGAACTAGTATAGTTACCTGAGTTTGTGGATGCAGATAATGTATTGCCACTATTATATAAAGCGGAAACTGCATTCACACTTAATTCTGTACTCCAATATGCTACCTCATCAATTTTACCATCATAATATCCAGCATTTGTATCCTGCCTGCGACCAATGTTAAAGGCATTATTTTGATTTACAGTACTGCCAGAGTAATTTAAATTTTCAGCGACTAAACTGCCATTAACATACAGTTTTAAATCGTCATCACCATCATCAAAAGTTAATACAACATGATACCAACCACCACTTGCATCGGACAATGTTGTTCCTTCTAAAGTCTCATAAGTACCACCGCTTCTATGATCACCTATAATTTTTGTTGTTCCACCGTTGTTATCAAGACCAATTCTATACACTCTATTTTTATTCACGAACCAGGCCTGATTTCCAGAGCTAGGGAGATTATCTGGATTCACCCATACTTGAATAGAAAAATCTGTTGTCTCAAAAGCAGCATCATCACCGACTTCTACTGCTTCATTTGATCCATTTAAATCTAATACATAATTAGTAACTATCGCATTTAATGAGACTGAATTATTGCTTTGTGAGGTACTTGCTGCATTACCAGCAGCGTCATAAATACTTGTTGATGAAGTTGGGTTTACCACCAATGTTTCGCTTCCATCCGCATTTCCTGATAAAGAAATACCAAGGGTATACGTATTACCACTAATGGATATACTTGAAGGTGTTGTACTATTTAGAGTTGTAGGATTTCCGCCCAGGAGAAGTGCTAGTACAAAAGAAAAGTCACCAACCTCAAGCGCTCCTCCAGATGAATTATAAACTGCCTCGCTAAAAGTAACTGCTATCGTACTGTTATCTGAAGCTAAGCTCACACCGGTGATCGTGGGTAACGTGCCATCATAGGTCCAATTAAACTGACTGGCGGCACTATTATTATTCCCTGAAGCATCCGTAAACGTACTGCCAGCCACATCAATAGTAGTTGCTCCATCAGATGAGGGAGTAAATGTCGCCGTATAGGTGGTTCCACTGCCACTAAACGAAGTTAAACTTCCACCAGAAACCGTTACATCTGCTACGGCAAAATTCGTTGTACTTTCATTAGAAGTAAACGTGATTGTTAGCGGAGTATCATTGGTTGTAGATCCATCACTTATAGCTGTATTACTACTATTCGCAGCGGTGATCGTCATCGTAGGGCCTGTTTTATCATTTAAAGTAGCAGTATTATAACTTTGAGAGGTAGATGCCACATTTCCACCTGCATCATATATTGAATTACTTGTTGGTGAAACGGTTAAAAGTTCTGTTCCAATTGCGGTACCGGATAGAGAAACACCCAAATCATACCCACCATCAACATTCTTATACCAGGCAACATCATCATCGTTAAAACCATGACTTAAAATGTCTAGATCACCATCTAGATCAACATCTGCAATTTGAATCCTGTATGGCTTATCAATATTTGACTCTATAGTATATTTAGTAAAACTTTCAGATCCATTATTGGCATACCAAACCACATCATCAGCGTATTGCCCTACAGCAGCAATATCTAGGTCTCCATCATTATCAATGTCAGCTATTGTAGCATCAAAAGCACCATCTAAATCGGCATCAATCGTACTTTTAGTGAAACTTTCAGATCCATTATTGGCATACCAAACCACATCATCATCATCAAAGGATACGGTAACAATATCTAGGTCTCCATCATCATCGATGTCTGCTACAGAAACGCCTCTGGGATTATCGATACTTCCATCAATTGAACGTTCAGTAAAACTAGCAGCTCCATTATTTTCCAACCAAAGTAATTCATCACTTGATAAATCTGGATTAACAATATCCATATCTCCGTCTTCATCAAGATCGATTGCGAAGGGACGA
>MDTB01205237.1_pt1 | contig 10649 bp, 6 predicted proteins | sample 811161 | NCBI WGS metagenome assembly MDTB01 (sample SAMN05326650, study PRJNA326480) | marine metagenome | isolation source: seawater | place: Mediterranean Sea | collected 2009
AGATCTAAGCAGAATTGGTCGTCCACTTTTGTACAGTGACGAGTAGTGGGGTTGCAAGGAAGAGTGATGAGTAGGTACCGGCGAGCACTCCTGCGATAAGAATGAGCGCAAAGTCTTGCGTCACTTCTGAGCCAATGAAGAATAGTGCTAGCAACACTACTAATGTAGTAATTGAGGTGTTAATACTTCTCATGTATGTTTGGTTCAAAGATTTGCCAACGGTGAGTTCGAAATCTTCGCGGCGATTTTTCTCTTCGTTTTCACGTAGATTTTCACGTACGCGGTCGAATACTACAATGGTATCGTTTACTGAGTACCCCAGAATAGCCAGCAGTGCCATCACAAAGAGTACATCTACCTCTGCCCCAAAGAAGTACCCGAGAGCAGCAAAGAGTCCTGTAGGGATAATAACGTCGTGTAGCAACGCAATTATTGCAATAAACCCATACTTCCATGAACTGACTGGTTCGCTTACCTTGCGGAACGCAATGGCTATAAACAAGATGATAGCGAGTACTACAGCCAATATAGCAATCCACGCCTTGTTTCGTAGCTCAGTACCAATAGTTGGCCCAACAGAGTTAAAACGTTCGATAGTACCAACACCCTCTCCCACTTGAGTCATCGCAGTGAATACGTTGTTTCGCTCATTCTCTTCAAGTGGTCGGACACGAAGAATGAATTCGTCGTCTCCTGCAGCGCGCAGTGAATACGCACCTAACTCAAGTTCGTTTAGCTGTGCTTCAACAGCTACTTTTGCAGGTCGCTCGGCGTATTTAGTTTCAATAAGCTCTCCTCCGGTAAATTCGATACCGAAGTTCAAGCCAAATACTGCGATGGACGCAATGGCTGCAGCAACGATAATCCCACTAAGCGCAAAAAATACTTTTCTGTATGTAACTACTAACATGATTAATTATTTAAAATACTGGTAACATCCGCTTCTTTGAATTCACCACCCTTTATTGCTTTGGTGTCTGAATCACCCTTTACATCTTTCGACATGTTACTACGATGTACCTCATCAAACACTGCTGGTATCTTATCTGCAAGCCCGTATGCTCCTATGGTACCAAATACTGTGTAGAGTAGGTCGGCGAGCTCTTTGGCAATGTGCGCAATGTTGCCCTCTTTCACAGCTTCTTCTACCTCGTTAAGCTCCTCTTTCATAAGCTGGACTCGAAAGTCGCGGGTGTCCTCGCCAAGAACAGCCGGCGTATCGTGCCACACAGAATTAACTTTTGTATGGAACTCTTTTAACTGTTCTAATTGCCTGTCCATATTTACTTCAATCCTGTTCCAAACAAGAATTTTGCGATTCCGCGGTGTTCGTAATCACCGAGCGCAAGTAGAAGCGTACGGCTAATGGTGATGGCTGTAAGCATTGAAATGATGACTCCGAGCCCGAATACGAGTGCGAACCCTTCTACGAGTGACGTACCGAACCAGAAAAGAATGACTGCGGTAATGATACTTGAGAGGTTACCGTCTCGAATAGAAAGCCATGCTCGTGCGAACCCGTCTTTCACCGCGTTGTGTGTCCATTTTCCTTCGAGGAGTTCTTCTTTCATGCGTTCGAAGATAAGTACGTTCGCATCAACCGCAAGTCCAATGGACAAGATGAATCCAGCAAGTCCTGCTGCGGTGAGTGTAATCGGTATCACTTTAAACAAGGCGAGCATGATAATAATGTAGATTGAAAGAGAAATAACCGCAAACAAACCTGGTAGCCGATACCACAAAAGTAAGAACAGCGCGACGACTGCAAGCCCCCACAAACCTGCTTCGATTCCCTTTTCAACTGTTGCAGCACCTAGTGAAGCGCCGATAGTCTGGCTTGAGAGTAATTCAATTGGTAATGGCAGTGCACCGAAGTTTAAATTGCGCACTAACTCTCGTGCTTCTTCTGGCTGAAACCCACCTGAAATCACTGCGCTCCCTCCTCCGATACGTTCATTAATAATTGGGTTTGAAATAAGCTGCCCGTCGAGGAAAATACCGAACACCTCCCCTACATTCTCACCAGTAAACTCTTCAAAGATGTCTCCGCCTTCATTTGTGAAGTTAAGTACGACAACAGGCTCATTAGAGAGTCCACCACTGTTTCCTTGTCCAAACTCTAATGTCGCCCTATCGAGATGAGCTCCAGTTAACACAGCAGGACCATATGCATCCCCCAATTCAAGCTCTACTATACCATCTTCGTTAGCCACCAGTTCAGAAGTATCAACCGCTCCTTGAAGCCGAAATTCCAGTACAGGTGTTTCACCAATAAGGCGAATAGCTTCTTGTGTATCGGTAACTCCGGGAAGTTCTATAATAAGACGATCTTGTGTCTCACCCGATAGCGTCCCGCCGCGTTCTGTTTGTACAATTGGCTCTGCAACACCAAAGAGGTTTACTCTTCGCTCAATAGTATCGCGTAATGACGCCATAGACTCTGGAATGTCAGTTGCGGCAAGGCGTGAGGTGTCTGCTTTATATACTAAGTGAGTACCTCCTGAGAGGTCGAGTCCAAGGTTGAATTGGAAATTGTTCTTTTGTATCTCAGAAGAGTATACAAACCATCCGACGCCGAATCCTACTAGTAAAATCGCTACTGTGATTAGTCTATTTTTCCACATAATTAAGTGCTGGAAGTATACCCTACCTTTTCATGCTATATCAAGTCGTATTCTCTCGTATTACGATCCTCGTTTTGTGAGAATGGTCTTGAGTGTAAGCGCTGCAATATAGAAGTCGAGCCAGAGACTACGCTCTTTTATATAAAAGAGGTCATACGAAAGTTTTTCAACAGTAGAGTCTACATCCGCTTTATGGTGTGCGTGGTTATCGTGTGTTATTTGTGCCCATCCAGAGAGACCCGGTTTCACTAGATTGCGCAAGTTGTAATATGGTATTTCTTTCTTATATACATCAACAAGCGCTGGAAATTCGGGACGAGGCCCAATAAACGACATGTCCCCTTTAAATACACTCCATAATTGAGGGAGTTCATCGAGACGGGTACGTCGTAGTAGTGCTCCAACACGAGTAACAGTATGCTTGGTTTCTAATACTTCCTCATCTGTATCTACTCCTGTCATACTTCTGAACTTCGGAAAAGAGAATAGTTCTCCACCAAGACCAACACGCTGTGCGACATAAAATATTGACCCTGTACCCTCAAGTTTTATTGCAAGAATAATGAATGGATACAAAGCGAGCGAGAGAATCCCAAATATAACTGAAGCAACAATATCCGCTGAGCGTTTGCTAGCCGAATACACTAATTTTTGATCTAGTGACATGTACTGTAGGAGCCATCGATAATCTATCAAAGAAAGTGGTACTCGTTCAAAGATTTCTTGATACAGTCGTCGTACATCAATGAATTCGGCCTGATGTTTTACAAAGGTTATGTCGTAAATAAAAGATAAAAGATCATCGAGCGAATGGTTACTCATATCAGCAACGATGGTGGTGACTTCTCCACTTTCTATAAGCAATTGTATTGTTTGTTTTACTTCTTCGCTTGAAGAAAGTTCTGGATGAATAATTGCTCGAAATTCAAGTGGATAGAGCGGGTCTTTATTAACCTCTTCTGCCAGTTCAGTAAGTTCTAAACCTGTGCCGATGAGTACCGCACCAATTTCTCGGCGTACCAAAAGGTGTGGATACATATGTACTCGCCAAAAATAAAGGAGTACAGTTGAGATAAACAAGTACAGTACCAACACAGTTTTTGGCGTAATAAGAAAAATTGGAATGAGGAAGAAAAATAGTGCGGCTATTCCTATGTTAACCGCTTGTGCTGTAAAAATTATATGCGGTAACTGCTTTCTAAAGAGCACGGTGTACCGTCCGTATAATCCAGAAATAAAGTATACGATGAACCACACGCCGAATAAAAGAGAGAATGAGACCAAGTGTACGATTGCATTTTCAAGGGACGGCAGACTGAAACTACGCACTGATAGGGCGAACCATACTGATACGTACAAAATACTTATATCCCCTAACAAAAGGACAATATATGCCTTGCGACTCAAAATACTCATACAGTACTAGTATCACTTTTCTTCTATTGACGCAATGGTTTTGCTATACTCCTATAAATTCTCTCTGAGCATCATCACGATGAACAGTTCGTGAATACCTACTCATGCCCATAATCATGCCCAGTGCTGCAAATTCAATAAGCAGGTGAGAACCTCCATAACTCATAAACGGTAAGGTGACGCCAGTTACTGGTAGCAACCCTATATTCATGCCAATGTGCACAGTAAAGTGACTGATGAAGAGTATGGCGACACCAAGTGCGAACAACGTTTCAAAATTAGTCGCCCCAAGCGTTGCATGCATTAAAATGCGCCACAACAGGATGCCAAATAGCATAAACAGAAACACGACCCCGACAAATCCCCATTCTTCCGCAAACGATGCAAAAATAAAGTCAGTCTCGTACTCAGGTAAAAATTGTAGCTTGCTCTGCGTACCATATCCAATTCCTTTGCCTAAGAACTGCCCAGACCCTACAGCAATAGTAGATTGATACGCATTGTAGCCAGCACCACGAACATCAGCTAGCGGATTCAAGAATGTTAAAATTCTATCTTTCTGGTAGTCGGCAAATACGAACATCCACATACCTGCTATAGCGAGTGTACCACCAATAAATACAGCTAATAGATGTTTCTTTGATATACCGGACACGAGCACCATCCCAAACCACACGAATGCAATCATAATAGCTGAACCAAAGTCTGGTTGAAGTAAAATGAGCAAGAAAATAATGAGTGCGTATACGCCAGATAAAAGAATGTGCCTAATGTGTGCTATCTCGATATGGCGTCGAGTAAAATATTTAGCCAACAGTGCAATAATTACTAATTTTGCATATTCAGCAGGTTGCACCGCAAAACCTCCAAAATTGAACCTACTCTGAGCACCCTTTACCACATCTCCGAAAACAAAGACCAGCAATAACAGAAGTACCGTTATACCAAAAAGAATGGTCACTATGTTTGTTCTTCGCAAAAATCTAAAATCGATAAAGCTGCATACAAAGAAAACTGCTACTGAAATAGATAACCAAATAACTTGTTTTTCAAAAAACGAATTTGCATCACCATACGCTTGCATGGTTACCAATCCTGCAAGCGTAATCAATACAGCAGATCCCAGTAAAAGAATGTCAATATGTCCAAAATATCGCTGTAGGATATTTCTAGATAAATTTCCCATATTCACGTGCCTATCGTGTGCGTTCAGGCAATATTAAAGGCACTATATCAACGCGCCCAACAACAAAACCAAACGGTTCCGGCCAAGTAAATGCAATAGGAAATTCTTCGTTTGGCTCAACAGCTTCCACCAATGTACGTGATGATGTAAATGCATTTCCAGCGGTATCAAAAACCGTTGCAACCAAAACAATATCATTAATTGTTACCACTTCGCTATTATGAACAACAGCGTCAATCCGTGGCATTGAAGTTGTATCGCTTATCTTTTCATTGCGAACTGAAATTCCTATTGCCGGGTCTTGCATACGCTCCCATGTGAGATCATTTACAAAACTGAAGAATGTTCGTGCTGGGATACGATTTCCAGTATCGATACGACTCTCAAATACTGGGAATACTCCTTCGGGCAAAATAGGAGTACGCCCAAAACGTTCTGCGATAAGAATGTTTTTTTCATCATAGAGTTTGAATTGGTATATACCATCGTATACCCCCGCATTTTTATTTGGATTTTCAATATACGCGACGGTGTTATAAAATCCATCGCGTACTGGAAATGTTCGTGCCCACAAAACAGCATATTTTTGTAAAAAACGTTCATCAAGGAGAGTACACGGACCGCCACGGTCAATTGCTGTTTCGTCTTGATTTAACTTACCATCAAAACACGTAGCCGGTTTGTATATAGTGAAAAATACTATCGGAGTGATAATGCTAAATATAAAAAGCAGTAATCCTCCTCCGTAAATCATTTGTCTCTTTCGAGCCCACGCTGATGTTGCCATTACCTACAAGTATACCTTAAGGCTTCCTGTGGTGTCGAATAGCCTATGCAAAAACGCACCTCACAAAAGTGAGGTGCGTTTTATAGGAGTGTGAATAGTATCCACAAAAGATATATTCAAATATTTTATGTTGGCGCCGAGCTACTCTCGCCTTTACGATCTACTGTTCGCTAGGAAGCGCTTAACTTCTGTGTTCGGAATATTCCAAATTTGCTCACACACGTAGTGTTTGATTACAAATCACAATACCGCACTCATTTATGTTTTTTGTCTTGGCGACTAGCTACTCTCGCCTTTACGACTACCATCGCCACTACAGCGCTTAACTTCTGTGTTCGGAATGAGAACAGGTGTACCCACTGCGTCAAATCACCAAGACAAAAAACACAAAAAATATATTTAGTGCGGTAAGAACAGGTGTCTCTTATAGAGACTGTATATCTGTAAGATATTTTATTCGGCTTACAGCCTCAAAAATATCTTAAAAGGTCTTTCGAAGCGCTCTCAGCACTTCTCGCTCTCTTCGATGAAGCACCAACATAAAATATTCGAATGTTGTTGTACCTATGTTTGAATGTGGACCCTTCTTAATAAAGAAGGGTGGTCGGGGTGGTAGGATTTGAACCTACGACCTTCGCTTTAAAAAGCGACGCTCTACCCAGCTGAGCTACAACCCGACAAATATGAAAAAGAACTGTTCCACATTCAAACATAGGTAGTATTACATAGCACTGAAATCGACATGCAGATTTAAACAAAGCTGTTAGAGAACTCCATACAGGAAACTCCTCGATGAATTAGTACACCTCGGCTAAGTACATCGCTGTACGTACACCTAGTGCCTATCAACGTAGTAGTCTCCTACGGATCTCAAATGATTTCTTATCTTGAAGTTGGCTTCCCGCTTAGATGCTTTCAGCGGTTATCCTTTCCCGACATAGCTACTCGGCAGTGCTTCTGGTGAAACAGCCGATAGACCAGAGGTCAGTTCATTCCGGTCCTCTCGTACTAGGAACAAATCTTCTCAAAAATCGACGCCTGCAGCGGATTACGACCAACCTGTCTCACGCTATTTCATGGTCATTAAATTTGGACTATATCTTCATCCCATAAGGATGGTTAGCGTCTAGTCTCTACGGGGTCAGTTACGACTTCCCTCGGTATTACCTATGCTTTGTAATAGGTTTCACCGATATGGCTAACTTAAGCAACTACACATTACTCTGTAGTGCCGCCGTGAATTGATGTCTTTTACGTCTCTCATACGTAACCTCGGGATTCAGACTGTAGAGAAGTCATACAAGATAACTTCTCAACGGTCTGAACCCAGCTCGCGTACCTTTTTAATTGGCGAACAGCCAAACCCTTGGGACCTTCTTCAGCCCCAGGATAAGGTGAGCCGACATCGAGGTGCCGAACACCGCCGGCGATATGGACTCTTAGGCGGTACCAGCCTGTTATCCCCAGGGTAACTTTTATCCGTTAATCTCTAGCTGCGTCTAAAGCAAGCTATCGGTTCACTATGTTCCGCTTTCGCGCCTGTTTGACACGTACGTCTCACAGTCAAGCTCTCTTATGCCATTACACTATCGGCACGGTTTCCATCCGCGCCTAGAGAACCTTTAAACTCCTCCGTTACTTTTTAGGAGGATAGCGCCCCACTAAAACTACCTGCCAGATACTGTCTCGATATGGTTTTTCCATACTGGTTAGAAGACGCATAAATAAAGGATGGTATTTCACTGACGACTCCATAATCCCCAAAAGGACTACTTCAAAGTCTCCCATCTATTCTACGCATTAGTCACACGCCCCCAATATCAAGCTGTAGTAAAGCTCCTGGGGTCTTTCCGTCCTGCTGCAGGTAAGCGGCATCTTTACCGCTATTGCATTTTCACCGGGCAGTTCCTCGAGACAGTGTCCCAGTCGTTACGCCATTCGTGCACGTCTAAAATTACTAGACAAGGAATTACGCTACCTTAGGACCGTTATAGTTACGGCCGACATTCACCGGGGCTTACATAGCCCAGCATACAAAGTAAACTTCATACACCATCCATGTTTAACCTTCCGGCATTGGTCAGGCGTCACCCCGTATACATCCTCTTACGAGTTCGCACGGAGCTGTGTTTTTGATAAACAGTCGCCAGGACTCTTTCGCTGCGGCCTACTACCCGAAGATAGCAGGCAGACCTTATCCCTAAGTTACGGTCGCTTTTTTGCCGAGTTCCTTGAGGAACTTTCACCCGTTCGCCTTAGTCTTCTCGACTCTACCACCTGTGTTGGTTTGCGGTACGGTCCACACACTGTTGAAGCTTAGAAGCTTTTCTTGGAGGGCTCTTCGCACAAATCTACCTCTGCGAACAGAGGCATTTCTTCGGTTCTCGAAAGTATGTGATACACGGATTTTCCTATGTATCCTCTCTTAGAACAAAAAACACCAATCCAGTAAGGTGCTCGTACTTGTTTCCCCCGTCACTCCATCGCACAGTGCGCAGGTTACGGAATATTAACCGTATGTCCATCGCCTCCCCCGTTCGGGATCGGCTTAGGCCCGACTAACCCTGAGCTGATCTTCATAGCCCAGGAAACCTCGGTATTTCGGCGTGTGGGAATCTCACCCACAATGCGGTTACTCGTGCCAACATTCTCACTTCCATATACTCCACCATGGGTCACCCCTTTGGCTTCATCGCGAATGGAACGCTCTCCTACCGCTTGCGAACTTCATTCAGGACGTGTAAACATATCCTGAATGAAATTCACAAGCCCGCAGTTTCGGTACGATACTTAACCCCGATCATCTTCGGCGCAAGGTCTCTGAGTGAGTGAGCTGTTACGCTATCTTTAAAGGGTGGCTGCCTCTAAGCCAACCTCCTCACTGTCAAAGAAACCTCACCTCCTCGTTTGTACTTAGTATCAATTTAGGGACCTTAACTTGCGATCTGGGCTGTTTCCCTTTTGAGCACAGGAGCTTCGCCCCCTGACTCTAACTGCCACGCTTTTAACTACTGGTATTCGGAGTTTGATAGGAGTGACGAGCTTTCGCCCTGTTCACACCTTCCAGTGCTCTACCCCCAGTAGGAACACGTGACGCCAACCCTAAAGCTGTTTCGGAGAGAACCAGCTATTACCAAGTTCGATTAGCTTTTCACTCCTTACCACAAGTCATCCGAGCGCGTTGTACGACGCAACGGTTCGGGCCTCCAGAGATCTTTCGAACTCCTTCACCCTGCTCATGGTAAGCTCACCTGATTTCGGGTCTAATCCATACGACTATTATTTCGCGCTATTCACACTCGCTTTCGCTGTGGCTCCACCCGAAAAGGGCTTAGCCAGCCATATGCATTAACTCGTTGGCTCATTCTTCAATAGGCACGCCGTCGAGGTGCAAGACCTCTTCGACTCCTTGTAGACACATGGTTTCAGTTCTATTTCACTCCCCTCATCGGGGTTCTTTTCACCTTTCCCTCACGGTACTTGTTCACTATCGATCTGAATGTATATTTAGCCTTACCAGTTAGTTCTGGCAGATTCACTCGGGCTATTCGTGTCCCGAGCTACTCAAGAACGTTAGCTAAAGAGTTATGTCATTTTCAAATACGGGACTATTACCCTCTCGGGTCAACCTTCCCAGGTTGTTCTTTTAATAACATATTTTGTAACTCTTCCTACATAAATGCAGCACTAACGCCTTACAACCCCTCTACGCAAGCGCAGAGGTTTGGGCTTCTTCCGTTTCGCTCGCCGCTACTCAGGAAATACCTATTGGTTTCTATTCCTCCGGGTACTAAGATGTTTCAATTCCCCGGGTGTGCTCCTCGCATCAAGTGCAAGGTCATCGAGTGTTGCTCGATGGGGTTCCCCCATTCAGAAATTTTCGGATCGAAGGTTGTTTGGCACCTCCCCGAAACTTATCGCAGCCAGACCACGTCTTTCATCGCTCCATTCAGTCAAGGCATCCACCATGCGCCCTTAATGGAACTTCCTGTAAGGAGTTCCACTAACCGCTTTGTTTGTGTGTCTTAACGTCACCTCCATCTGATATGTTTACAAAGTATTTAAATTTCTACTACGACTTGTTTCGAAAAATGCACCAATGCACTGCATTGATTTATTTTTCTCAACTGCGTCTCGCGAGAAATTTGGTCATACTTTTCTATAAACATCTCATCCGTCGGCGACTTGCCAACACAACGCAAACCACTTTACGTTTGTTGACGTGTTTTGAAACTACCAGCAAGCCCGGTGAGGCTGCTGTTAGAGCACACTGAAAAAATAGTAACGTTATGAGAATGGCAAGTAACGAGCTGAACGCGCGATAAGAAAGATGCGGCGTAGCGCGGCTACGTTAAATTTTTCAAATCGTTGTGTGTAGGCCGTTACTCTCATTCGTAATAGTTAATAGTTTTTCAGTGTGCTCCATGTAGTTTCGATTTATTTTCTACTTACTTAAAAGTAGTAAATGCAATGCATGCCCCGCACGGAAAGACCTGGTCGGCTAGACCAAAAATCAAACGGGACATACTATCTGCATGTCGATTTCAATGCTATGTAATTGTCAAAGTACAACGTATTTTAGGCAATAAAAAAGGTCGCTCATGCGACCGAATCAAGTGCTTTTAAAAATAAAAAG
>MDTB01242821.1_pt1 | contig 10649 bp, 10 predicted proteins | sample 811161 | NCBI WGS metagenome assembly MDTB01 (sample SAMN05326650, study PRJNA326480) | marine metagenome | isolation source: seawater | place: Mediterranean Sea | collected 2009
AGGAACGCCTTCACCATGGTCATACATCAGTGCAAGGTTGTATTGAGCATTAACGTAGCCTCGTTCGGCAGCTAGCCTGTACCATCTTACAGCCTCTTTATCATCCTGAGGAACGCCTTCACCTTCGTCATACATCACACCAAGGTTAAATTGAGCATTAGCGTAGTCTTGTTCGGCAGCTAGCCTGTACCATCTTACAGCCTCTTTATCATCCTGAGGAACGCCCTGACCATGGTCATACATCGCACCAAGGTTGTTTTGCGCATCAGCATCGCCTTGTTCTGCACCTAGCCTATACCATTTTGCAGCCTCTTTATAATCCTGAGGAACTCCCCAACCATTGTAATACATCAAACCAAGGTTGTACCGCGCATCACTGTTCCCACCCTCAGCGAGAGGTGTCCATTCCTTTAAAGCAGTAGCATAATCTCCATTCTGATAGGCTTCATAACCCTTTTGGAAGTCCTGGGCAGATATTGGTGCAGCAAGCATGATTAAAATACATGACAGCGCTAAAATAAATCTGTGCATCTTCTTCTCCCGAGATTTGCCTCAGGATAACGCAGTGCAGAAATATGTGGAGTCTTTTAATTTAGCGTCATCAGTATTGGTTTGAGTGTGGTTGCATAATCAAATCATGCTGGGCTCTTATAATTTAGCTGTGTTCTTCGCTAATATCTTTGCTCCTACCGATGACAGGCAAAAGAACTTCATTTCGCCTTAGAAAGGCGGGTGTAAATGGATCGTTGTAGTATCCATACTCAATTGGACCTTGAATACTGAGGCCCTCGTCCTCAATCCACCTCTGCAGTCGATTAGCGGCTTCAAGGAAGCGTCTGTCGCTCCAAATACCCGAAAATCGTATAGTTGCCATCAAACGCGCGGGCTCGGTGACAATTGTTACATCCCCAGACGGCTTGGGCGCGTCCTCTACTGAAACACCAGAGGGCAGAATGAAAGATACCGTCCACTTGTCGTTGATTGGTTTCTGAACCACAGGAGCTGTCATCGCAATCTTCTCGCCCGCGCGATCTTTGGCAAATATATACCGAGCCAACGGCGAAAAACCAGATTGGACCGAGTTACGCCGCGTGCCGGCGCGCGTCACTTGCACTAAGGTCATCTCCGGGTAACGCCGCAACTCAACATCGCCATCCGTCTGCACCACTGAATAAGCTGGGGTTTCAACCAATCGTGTGGCAGACACGTACGCGCCCCCCGCCGCGAGTATGCCAACTGCAGCGGCTCCGAAAACAAACATCTGGATCATGTTCACTGTTCCTTATTTAAATACATTAGGCGCCCCACCTTTGGCTTTTTAGGTAAAAGAATTACCACCTTTGTATCGCAACTTCTGAACGCAGTGACGACGAAAGTTCCAAGGTGCGCAGGACATTGGTCGCGATGTCCGTGCCAGATTGCCAAGCATCTTGCACTTTGGTGCCACAACACCAGTCACCGCCGGCCCAAAGCGTTCCGTGTTTTACAAATGACTTACCAAGGGGTTTCTCCACCAGTCCGTAGCGCCACCCTTGCAGATCCGCATAGCAAAGTTTGGTAGGATCAACACCTAATTCCGAACAAAGCAGATCCAACATTTGCGCTTTGATTTCTGATCGATCAACGTCAATATTTGTAGCGCTCCAGTCTGGATGTGCCTGTGCAACCCATGTTTGATATGCCTTAGATCGACCTGGTTTCGTATTGTTTTGCGCTATCCAGCTTAGCACAGGATTAACATCACGCTTTGTTACAAAGGACGCTGGCGTGTCCGGGATGAAAGCTGCCATCAAGGTCAAACAAGGGAGCATGACGGCACTTGAAGCTTGCTGAACAATCGCGTTTGTCTCTCCCAAAATAGATGCGAGTTGAGGTGCTGGGACTGTGATGACCACATGTGAAGCCGTCATTCTGCCAGCGTCAGTCTCGATCTCATAAAGGTAACCGCATGTTCTCAATGTCCTGACGCGTGTATTCAAAGTGATATTAAGGCCATTAGCCAAAGCCTTTGGCAACGCCGCCATTGTAGGCACACCAACAATACGGCTAGTCCCATCGGCCAAGGACCATCTATCCACAACTTCTTGTCCCAGCGCAGCAATACTCGCAGCGTCCTCACTTTGATCAAGGTATTGCGCGCCGTGGTCGAATGTAATGCTATTACCAGAGACAGCAGCCCGTCTAGTTGCCATGCGACCACCAATTCCGCGCCCCTTGTCGATCAAACGCACAGGTGCGCCTGCTATACGCAGTGCTCTAGCACAGGCGATCCCTGACATACCTGCGCCAATAATAACGATGTCGATCATGTCAGCCCTATATCTTGGAGAATGGCAGGGATCTGTTTCTTGACCTTGAAGAACCCAGCCGTGGCATATGGCCAGATTGCGCTATCCCAATCCCTGCGCCATTCAACCAGGTCAATTCCAGCCTCCTCCAACGCGGGCATAGCTTCAAGCATCCAATCTTGCAACGGACCGTTGGGAATGTACGGGGTCGCAATTTGTGTTGCGCCTGCTCGAGAGCCCCAGCGAGCTAGATCATTGGGCACTCCTGCTCGGAGTTCTGTTGCTTCCAGACCAATCCGCGAGGCGGTGTCGCTTAATGCTCCTCTCTCAAATTCTTCAACCAATTCGGCAACGGTTCTTGGCGAGCGCAGGTGGCTCGCTGCAAGTGTTGCGCATCCAACGAGGTTCAAGGATTGCAGGTCAAAGTCCTCTGGACGGCAGTCTTCTTCAGTTATGAGCAGAACCGTTGGCCGGTTTGGATTGGGACCTTGCACTTTGCGGAGTGGTGTTACACTCGGTAGACCTTCAGGTTCTTCGCTTTCAAGACCTTCGACGACTTCGGCAAGCTCCGCAGGGCGCGGAGTAAAGCGGTTATTGGTAAACTTTGCTATATTCCAGGCTTGCGCATGATAAGGTTTACCACGTGTGTGAAGGCCGGCCACCCAGCGCCATCCCAGTGTGTTTGAAGCAGCATCGCCATCGAGGAGATGCCTGTAGAAGAAGTCCGCACCCAATCGCCAAGGTAGTTCAAGCGTGAAGATCCAAATCGAGGCAAACCACATGCGGGCATGGTTATGAAGGTAACCCGTCTCAACTAGTTCCTCCGCCCAGCTGTCAAAATAGTTGAGGCCTGATTGCCCTGCCTCTGCAGCTTCCACACGTCGGCGAAGGCCACGATCGCGATCTAGAGCCATCAGATCCCGTATCAAGCCCTCTCGATACTTGTCCCACACAACAGGTCGCCGTTCCATCCAACCTTTAAAGTAACCACGCCAGATGACCTCCTGAATGAACTTCTCAGCGCCTTCAGCGCCATGCTCGAGCACCGCGGTGGCAACTGCGTCTTGTTCGAGCACAAGACGCCGTCGCAGATATGGAGAGAGCATGGATACATCGCGGTGTTGGCACGCCCCTCGATCATGATTGCGGCCTTTGGTGTAACGTTTGCCCATGCGCGGCGCGAATGACCTAAGTGTAGCTTCACCGGCTGCAAGTGTAGGAGCGATCAGCTCTTTGTTTGAATAATCTAGCGGCATAGCTTGCATCTCCTCTTAGAAAAATAGAAATAAGCTGAAATGCCAGTCTGTCCAATTGAAGGTCAACAAATAGTCTAATTTCAAGTGCCAGGAACCCCTATTTCGTAGCCCTACCGCAGCCTGCCCCCTGGCAGGTAAAAGGAACAAGATGAAACAAGACTAAAACCAGAAATAGGAGATCAATCTCAGGAATTTATATGGAAGAGCGTAGCGGATTTAGCTGACGAAGAGCCACCAGATCGTGACTGGCTTGTTCACGATTGGATCCCTGGTGGGCAAGTTACCCTTCTTTACGGCGATGGTGGAACAGGTAAAAGTCAAATCTCAATGCAACTGTGTTTAGCTGTTGCTGCTAATCGATCTTGATTTTAACTTCCGACAGAGCAAGGGCGCTCGCTATATCTTACAGCGGAGGACGATGAAGACGAATTACACCGGCGTTTCGCGTGTATTGTGGGGGGCATGTCGTTTAATATGTGCGATTTTAAGGATTGTCAGTATCTATCTCTTGCGGGTGCGGATGCACCATTTGTGGTTCAAGATCGCAATAATACCCTAATGCCAACACCACTCTTTGAGGGTTTCTGCAAGCAGATTGAACAGCATCGTCCTAAGGTCGCGGTCGTAGACACGCTTGCTGACATTAATCCCACCGATGAAAATCAGCGGAGTGCAGCCGGACAATTTATTCAGCTGTTGAGAAAGCCAGCCATAGAATTCGGTTGCGCTGTCATTGCATTAGCTCATTTCCCACTGACAGGACTTAACATTGGGTCAGGTACAAGCGGTAGTACTGCTTGGATTAATAGTGTGCGCAGTCGCATGTACCTCACCAAGCTCAAAGATGAAGAAGCTGATCCTAATTTGCGGGTTCTTGAACTTATGGAATCCAACTACTCACAAGCTGGCACGACTGTGAATGTGCGCTGGAAAGATGGACTATGCGTGCGTGAGAGTGGCGGCACTCAACTTGATCGGATGGCTGCAAATAAAAAAGCTGAACGGGTTTTTATTGAATTCTTGGACGCGTACACAGAACAAGGCAGAAAGGTCAATTCGTCAAGCGGCCCAAAATATGCACCATCTATTTTCGCGAGCGATCCGAAAGCGGAGGGCATCATCAAGTCTAATTTTTTACAATCATGAAATCTTTATTTCACGCACAGGTGATCCCAAACGAAAACAGGCAAGGCGATAGGGGCACGTTCATTGTTAGGAAAAAGGTATGACATATTCCCCACATCTCCCTTTGAAACTCCCCTTCATCTCTAATGCACCCATGCTGCAACTCTTGTGCATCTTCCGCGCGCTTCTCTCTCCCATACCCTCTATAGGAGTTGGACCCCCTTTGCGGGGGATGCACTCTAACGGCTCGCTTATGCAAGTGATGCAGTTCTTAAGTCCCTGCTCAAGTTGAGCTGCAATCACAAGAACCTGTCTGATTATTTAAGCTCGACTGCAAGAGGACCAGTCATACCCCCTGTTACAGTCATACCGACCGCAGATCCAGCCGCGGCTCTAATCTCGTCAATGTTTGCTTCCAACTTTTTTTGGTCGCTCCAAACCGTCATGGTTCTGAGTGTTTTTTCTCCAGTAACCGTGGCACGCATGTTAACTGCGCCATATTTTTTCATCTCAGGCCAGAAACCCTTGGCGGCTTCTACTGCGTTGTCAACATTGCCGTCAAATTCCCAATCAGTAAAAGATACAAACATTTTTTTCCTCCATTTATTTACTCAAAGCGTTCATTTTATTTTATTCTCTTTGTCAAAGGTGACCACACGGAACTTAGGTTCTTTGAGCTATTCTTCCAGCGTGGGTAATTCGGACCGCCAATACGTTCTGGCGCCAGAAATTTTTCAAAGGCTACGTAGGAAATATTGCCACCTAAGCATAGATTTCAAATGTCAATTATATCATAAAAACAGTGCGCTAGGTAGCAAATTTGTTGTATGTTATTTACTTCCCATGAACTGCAAAGCGCAGCAGGATATTCAGACAGAAGGCACTTTCTGCAGGACTATAAAAGTCACGGTTTTCCAATAAACGTGGATAGAAAAGTAATGGAGACTAATCGGTACAGGCTGCTCGATATGGTTATCGCAATGTTAGTAACTGAGCTAACGCAATATGACACGCCCTCGTCCGTTTGCGCACGACTAACCAATCGCCCGAATTCAGAATACTTAGAGGTTCAACTTGATAAGTTACAGGCTGGTGAGATTGACGATCTGATTATTATGATTCCCGCCTTAGTTGACCGCGATATGGACAATTTCCCAACAGTTGCAACAACTTGGGAGGAAGTCATCAAGTACGCTCATGATGAGCACATCAACTTCTTTACCATCTCCATTGGCGAACTGATCAAAGCAAACTCAAAGGAGAGTGGTAAAATGGGTGCTGTCTGCCCACCATTAAAATATAATTAAATCAATAAGTTAGAAATTGAATAAGGGTGCTGCGGTGACGTATGTGGTGGCCAAATCGTCTAAATTTTTATATAGGCCGCTTTAGTTGCCAAAGGTGTCAGAATCCTCAATACCCTCGTTGTGGTTTCCTACAAGTTTAGAAGGAGTGAAAGTTTTTCTGTAAAATGGGCTTGGGTGGGGCTTAATTATAACAGGCTTGGCAGGAGAGATGCGTCTACTTCGCATGCCGGCGTTTTGAGAGAGATGCAACTGCAACTGCTGCCAAAACAATAAGACCAACTAAAATTTCTCGGACATAACTATCAATTCTTAATTGGGTCATACCATTGTCGAGTACCCCTAAGATAAGCACCCCAACAAGCGTGTAGACTACCTTGGGTTCGCCTCTCCGGCTCATAGTCATACCAAGAAACACTGCAGCGATAGCATCCAGCATAAGACCGGAACCCTGAGTAGGGTTAGCAGACGCCACTCGAGCGGCATACATAAGGCCAGCTCCTGCTGAGCCAAGTCCAGTTAGTGAAAATGCTATAAGGCGGAGTCGAACAACTTTAATGCCTGCTAAGTAGGAAGCTTCCTTGTTTCCGCCAATGGCATAAAGACGCCTTCCAAAGTTTGTATGCTCTAATATGCACCAGCAAATAAAAATCACCAAACCCGCGGTTATAGTTAACATTGGGATTTTAACATCACCAATTTCGATTCCAGCCCTTGCGAAACCAGAAAAACTCGATGGAATATCACGTCCAAAGATCGTCTTGCCATCTGAAAGTAAAAAAGCCAAGCCAGAGAAGACCGTCAAAGTACCAAGGGTTGCTACGAATGGCAAAATACCGAAGACAGATACTAACAATCCGTTAAAGAGGCCCCCCAAAACCCCTACCAAGAGAGCTACGCTTAATCCAACCCACACTGGATAGCCTGAAGCAAAGATCATGGCCGCTACAATGCCTGATAGCGAAGCCATTGATCCGACTGAAAGATCAAAGTCATTCATTACCATCACAATAGTCATCGTTGCTGCAACTACTGCTAACATTGAAAGTTGCTGGCTGATATTGATCAGATTGCGAGCGGTGAGAAATGTGTCGGGTAATTTTAAAGCAAAGAACAATAAGATTAAAAAAAAGCCTAAAAGTGTTCCAGATTGACGGAGTTTTTGCAGCATTTAGACGGCAGCCTCATTGTCGGTGAAGAAGTAAGAAAGTAAATTGGCGCTTGTCATTTCAGCGCTCTCCAACAAATGTGCTTGGCGCCCATGCTGCATTACTAAAATTCGATCACACATTCCTAGAACTTCCGATGAGTCAGTTGAAGTGAGAATGACAGAGCAACCTTTAGCACTCAATTCGCGAACGAGTAGGTAGATGTCATATTTTGCTCCGACGTCGACGCCACGTGTTGGCTCGTCTAACAATAGCAGTCTAGGATTACCTCTTATTCCTCTGGCAAAGACTATCTTTTGCTGATTGCCTCCCGAAAGTTGCCCAACTGGTTGAAATACACCGTTTGATTTAAGTTTAACCTTCTCACCGAACTCCAAAGCATCCTCGTTTTCAAGCCAAGGTTTTGCGTAGAACCCGTACTCACTCAAATGGGGTAGCACTATGTTTGACTTAACAGACATATCCAAACAAAGTGCCTCTGATCGACGTTCGCGGGGAATGTAGGCAATGCTACGCGTCCATGCCTCCGAAGGAGAGCTAGGAAGGACTTCATTCATATAAGAAGCGCTTCCAGTCTTTATTTTTCCTATGCCCATGAAAAGCTTGAGTAGTTCGCTTTGTCCCGCTTCTGCCAAGCCAGAAACTCCTAATATTTCACCTGCGCGTATATCAAAGCTCACATCTTGCAAATTATAAGTACACACGTTCATTAAGCTTACGGTTGTGTCTGCTCCAAGCGTAGTTTCGCGTTTTGGATATGCGTTCTTAAAACCACGTCCAGTCATTGCCTGAATTATATCGGCTTTGGATGTCTTAGATATCTCATTGCTGGTGACAAGCTCACCATCACGCAAAACAGTGACATCGTCGCAAATTCTCAGTACTTCATCTATCCTATGAGATACATAAAGAATTGATGTGCCTTTGGCTTTTAATCGCTCAATAACGTTAAATAACTTTTTGGACTCTTCACCGGTCAATGCAGCTGTCGGCTCATCAAGTACATAAAGCACCGGCTCAGACTGCTCTGCAGAAACAAGAGCAGCAGCGATCTTCATCATCATTTTATCGCCTGCAGGTAAATCCCCAGCGGGTACAGTTACGTCAATATGAGTAGCTCCCAAAAATGCCAACGCATTTTCCGCATACGTCTTTACCTTGTTCCAATCGACAGTCAATCCAAACCTACAAGGAAGGTCTCTACCAAGCAAAACATTCTCCGCTACAGAAACCTGTGGAATAATGTTTAACTCTTGGTGAATAAAACGAAAACCGGCCTTATGAGCATCTCTCGCATCCTTCAGTGATAGGGGTGTCCCATTTTTCTTTACACTAATGCTATCAGCCTTGAGAACACCTGCTATAAGCTTAATTAGGGTGGACTTACCCGCACCATTCTCTCCCATGAGCGCATGAACTCTACCACCGCACAAATTAAGGGTCACATCGGCTAGAGCGGGAACTCCGCCGAATGCCTTCGACATATTTGAGAATGTCAGGCTTTGCATCGTAATATCTTCAATATTTAAAAGGCAGCGCTTCGGAGCTTACGCCCTTTTGTCATGCCACTTTTTATTAACTAAAACAATAAGATCTACTATTGACCCGCATTGTTAGCGGTAACCATCTTAGTTGGAACGTAGATTACCCGTGCTCGTTGCTCAGCACCTGCGATTGCTCCTGCCACTACATCAGCTGCCGCTGCGCCCATCGCTCCGAAATCTTGAGCGATTGAAGCTTCAAAGTTTCCAGCTAATGCTATTGCATCTCGAGCTTGCGGGTTAGCATCGATACCGGTAATGACAATGCCCTCGCCAGAACGTCCTGCACCTTCTATGGCCTGTAATGCGCCAAGTGCGGGTTGGTCCCATGCCGCCCACACCGCAGCAACGGAGCCAGGCTCTGGATTTGCAGCAAGTATAGCCTCCATTTTAGCGCGACTGTCAGCAATACCGCCGTCTGACACATCTGGAGTTACTCTATCAAGCACCTCGATATCAGGAAAGTTTCCAAAGATAGCGTCTGCCACAACTCCACGGATTTGAACCGGTGGAAAGGCATCAAAAACAAACATAACTACGTTGCCGGACCCTTCGATCCTATTCGCTACATAGACAGACGTTTCTGCAGCCATCGCGTATCCATTGGATGTAACATTAGCCACCAACAGAGGATCTGTACCAGCGTCAAGACCCACGACTGGTATACCTGCCTCTTTGGCGCTCTGTAGGCCTACGTTAACTTGTGCTGGGTCCACAGCAATAACAATGGCATCAACATTTTGAGTAATTGAGTCTTCAATTCGACTGATTACAGCGGCAACGTCCCCTGCCGTATCTATAACGTTAACTTTCCAGCCTTTTTCAGACGCAGAGGCCTCAAAGCCTTCAATTGCCATTTGGGTACCAGGCTGCGCTAGATAAGGCGTTATAACTGCAACAGTTTCAGCCCAAGCGAATGATGCTGTAAGCGTGAACAAAGATGCGGCTGTTTTCAGTAATGTTTTCATAAATCTTCTCCCAATTACCTTTGGCTCAATATGACACAGAATATTCTTATGAAAAGTCATTTTATTGCGGTTTAGAGATCATTTATTTTCGTCAACCGCCTTCCGATGAGTGCATTTGCTTGAACTGCATCTTTGTAAATATCGAATGCATACCCATATAAATCAGCTTGTCTTGGGTCTGGTGTGAGTGGCGCCCTGTATTGAGTAAGGGCATTACTAGCCTGTTCAAAACTAGAATACATCCCCGACCCGATTGCCGCCAAAGTTACCGCTCCCAAGATTCCAGGTTCCGTAGCATTAAGTATATGAAGAGGCGTGTTTAACACATCAGCTCTAATTTGGTTCCAAGTTGCTGATCTAAAGCCACCTCCAGCACAACAAATTAAGTCACTGTCAACGTCAGCAGAGATCTTGAGAGTTTCCAATGCATGTCTGGCCGCAAAAGCTACTCCCTCGTAAACAGCTCGCGCAAAGTCAGGTAAGCGTGTTTGGCGGCTAACACCCAAGAACGCACCGCGCAAATCAGAATTCCATAGAGGTGCACGCTCTCCTTCAAGTTGCGGCAGAAACAAAGGCGTAGCTGCGTTCCTTGTTGTACCAGAGACCATGGCTGACATTTCGTCCATAGTTATTCCACTGGCTTGGGTAAACCAAACCTTGGCGTCCCCACCATTTTGTGTTGGAGCAGCATGTACTCTCAAGCCATGAGTTTCTGGAAAAACAATCGCGCCAGGGGTTGGAACAATCTTAGTTGAAGAAATGCCTAAGATTTCACTGGTTCCGCTCAGGTATATTGTTGATTGTTCCCTGGCACCACCAGCTCCAATTAAGCCCGCCCAAGCATCCATGGTACCAGATACGATAGGTGTACCTTTTAAGGGGCCTTGTTGTATCTCACCAGCAACGTCTGTGATGGAAACCAAGGGGGCCATCCGCTCTGCAGCACCTGGCACAAGTGCAAGAACATCTGGAATGTAATTCAATTCGTTATCAACAAG
>MDTB01002937.1_pt1 | contig 10648 bp, 12 predicted proteins | sample 811161 | NCBI WGS metagenome assembly MDTB01 (sample SAMN05326650, study PRJNA326480) | marine metagenome | isolation source: seawater | place: Mediterranean Sea | collected 2009
CGAGTACTATTACCATGTTCTGTCCATCCTTCATATTTAAGATCATCTGGACGTGCATTACTGCAATGATCTCTACATGGAGATGGTATTGTACTATAAGATCCCCACGATTCATGTAGTTTTTCATTAAAGAGAGGGTCCTTGATGATCTCGTCTACTGGCTTTTTCTCTACATTAAAGTCATCAAGCCTATCTACATACTCCTGCATCTGTGGTATACTATTCACGAGCTTTTGGAATTGTAACGGTCCTCCACCGAGACGAAACATCTCCTCAAAGTATGTAGTGCTCCAGAAGCAGCAGGGAAATACCTGACCGTGTGGATCGATCGATATAGTGTTTCGATTAGCCCAGTCACAGGACACTTGAATTTTTTTCTTGCCCTTGATCCATCTCTTCTTCAGAGCGATGTCATGCTCTTTAAGAATTCTTTTTTTATCACTACCCTGATAGTGTTTCGGCGATTTCATATGTACTCTTCCTTAGTGTTGCTTGCTGTCCGTTCTCATCTTTAAATCGAAATTCCATACCTCCGTCGTGACCAAACTTCCGGTTGGACTTCTGGAAATCCATCTCTCGAGCTCCTCTTGACTGAGCCAGATCTCGTATCTCTTTCAGATATTTTTCATTATGTTCAAACACGATACAGTGTGCTCGAGCCTTTCCACCTCCGAGACTGAACGCTTCCATATTCTCGAGCACCTTGTCAAGGACAGTCTTCCTTCGGTATCTTGCATGCATCTCATTAGTAGTACCGTCTATGTCAAAGGTTACGTTTGAATCGGTGTTGTATGATGACATCTTTTTGCCGAGGATATACCACCACCAGGAGTCTCTCATGCCTCCGTTTGTATTCAAATATGTCTTGTATCCACACTCGAGAAAGTGATATATGATCTCATCGATCTCCTTGACCATAAATGGGTCACCCCAAGTACCGCATATTGTTGCTTTCTTAACGTTCAAGCCGGCTGGATATGCTCTCTTGACTCTTGCCAGATCCCACATCTCGTCTGGAATCCATGCGTTCTTCTTTAGTCCGCCGGCAAACCAGTTGGTACGATTGCACTGAGGACAGCCGGCATTGCAGAACGTGCTCAGATCGAGATAGATATTCAGTAGCGTGTCTTCTTTATTAATGTCTTTATAGTATGTCATCAAACCACTCAAACTTCTTGTTCATTACATGATAGTATGCTGCATTATCGGCACGGCATACTTCCTTATTTTGTTTCCAGTCATGCATCTGGTAGTGCCAGAATTTTGAATAGAGATTCTCTACATGTACATCTCGAGAAGTAACTCGGTATGACATGACTGTCTCGTTGTCGTATCCGAATGACTTCTGAATGATAGGCAGATACATCGAGAATTCTTCTTCTCTGAGCTCGGTCATCCTTTGAATCAGGCCCTCAAAATCTTCAAAATAACCGAGCTCATCCATCTGACGCCGTGAGGCACCAAGGATTCCAGTGTTATATACATCATTTTCACCGTCAAAATTTTCCTCCTGCAGCAGAGCGTGTGCATTCCAATACTTTGCGCTTGGCGATCGATAGTGAAATGCCTCACCAAATTTATCTTTTTTATTCCTTAATTCGTCTCTTGTCCAGTGTCGAGCAGTCTCATCATAAGCACATGCAATACAATTTTGAAGGTTAAATGCATCAAAGAATGATACGTCAGTGTTGATTACCACATCAAAGTCCATATACAAGACGTTGTCGTAGTACTTTGTAAGCTCTTCCATGCACCATATCTTATAGAAGTTGACTACATTATACTCACTCATGTCGGTTATGCTCTTCATTTTTGCACGAAACATCTGATATTTTTCATCATTTTGGAATAAAATATAGTCTGCACCGATCAGCTTTGCATACTTCTTCTTGTTGTTTTCAAGCCTATTAAAATACCTTAAGAACTGCAATCTGGCTCTCTCGTTTTTATCAATATCATCACCTCGAAATGGTCCGGCAGCTTGCTGAAGTTCAGGTGGTATCTCTACGTGTAGAGAGTATATGGCATTTCTCTTTGTCTTATAGTGTGTATCAAAATTTTTGTTGATCATGTGTAAAAATTTTGCATCACCAAGATGTTTTTTAAGGTCAGTTCTTTCCCATGTAATAGGATCTACTACGATACGATTGTCTAATCGAGTGTGCCATGTACGGTCATCATGCTGTATATCAACCTTACTTTCTACCAACGCCGCACTCATAAATGCTTCATTATTGTGTGTAAAGTGCTCATAATCACGGCCAATTTTTCTTGCATAGCCTTTTCCCTGTACAAAGTCATTAGTCTTTTTGATATATTTTGGCAGTTTTTTCATAAAGTCTATCTTTCTTATGACCTTATTTGATCCTCCCATGATGGCCGTATTGACTATGTCATTCTCTTTTCCTGACAAGAGAGATTTGGCCAGTAGATATTTTATAGTTGGTGCACGTTTTGATTTATAGAGTTGGAAATTTTGAAGGTCTACTATATCTAGCTGGTCTATACACCAGATTTTTTTTGAAAGATCAATCTCATCAAAAAAATTCCTATCAGTTTTTGGTATCACGTCAAAATCGAGGTATAAAACATTGTCATATTTTTTTGAGAGTTCTTCAAACATAAAAATTTTATAGAGATTTATGGCATCATAGATAGTATTGATCGAAAATTTCTTTTGAAATTGAGATATTTTTTTTAAGTCATCAAAAAAAATCCACTCTGCACCACATTTTTTTGCATATTCTTGTTTACATTCTATTAATTCTGTGTTATATTCTTCGAAAGAAAGTAAATTATTTTTTTCTTTTGGTGTATCAAACTTAGGTTTGACAAACACACTATATACTACATTATTCATCTGGTCTATCTATTACCTTTGGTGCACAATACGCAGAAAAGGTATACCTCTGTATTTTTTCAAGCGGTCTATTGATTTGTTTTTCATACATCTCACACTTCTGTAGACTCGGATATTGTAATTCATTATCACTTATCATTTCACTCTGATTCATTATAACTAATACCCATACAAGCGTCTTCATATTATTTCCACGGTAGCATTGTCATGCCAATATAATTTAATCCTATCTCAATTATGACTAACGCGATACCTCCACCAATAATCTGCCAGGCCCACCATTTCCAGCCGGTCAAGCTGTTGGCCCATTTCCTGATCTTTGATTCCTTAGCTTTTTTTTCAAGTCCACTTCTTCTAAATATTTTCTCTGCCCAATAGTTAGGGTCCAAAATATTTTTTAACATTATCAATGGCCAGAATATTATTTTTAATATCTTCATCTGCCTATTACCATATGTCTGAGATATGGCCCTTCTTTTCCTTGAAACTCTTTTGAGTCATTATACCATACTTCATTTAACATACACTGTTCTGCCAACTCATCAGATGTTTCATGTATATTTATGTGCTCGAGTTCTGATTGATTATTATTGCTCTGAGCAATCACAAGAGTATCATCAGGTCTTGCCTTCATCATCTCAAAAAATCTATCTGGTGGAATATGTTCTGAACTGGTTGTACATAATATAGTATACCAATCTTTATTTTCAAGATATCTTTGTACACCGTCCATAAGATACCATGACGGTTGTGGATCAAGATTCTCTACAAGTCTTTCGCCGATAATTTTTGTATATGGATCAAGGTCACAGTTATCTATCAAACAGTGTGATTCTTTTCTTATCATATATGATAGCACACCGTACCATGATCCTATAATACACATCCTATCGTCATCATCTAGAAGATGTGAGGCTTCATCTATTAACCACAACTTACTTTTAATTTGATTATGATTGACAGAATCATATAGATCTAATATACGAAATAGATCTACTGATTCATCATACTTTGAGTCTTGATAGTGCTGATGACTTATGTCAAGCACTTTTCTGTACAGATATTCCAAATTCATTAAAATTCACATTGTTCCAACTATTTATAGCCGCACCTTCAAGAGGTGATTCGGTCCTTGATAATATACCATCTTTATGTAATTCATATATGCATTTTTCATTATATATGAATCCATCGATACCCTTGTATTTTCTCATATAATAATCTCTATTTGTATTAAACAAATCATATATATGTTTAACATGATATTCAAATTGAGATCTTGGGTGGTTAATCCATGTTAACACAGATGAGTTGACTACGGTATCATATGCGTGTTTTATATAATATTTCTTTATGTCTCTCTTCCAATATGCCGACACCATGTTGAGTTTATTCTCGAACTTAACATATGATGATGGATCGTGGTTTACTTTGATGTCAAGATCAAATAGCATGCATTCTCCTTTTGCAGGAAAGTGCTCAGAAAAGCATGCTAACTTATTCCACCACTTTCTAAGATGTGTATCAATATGAATACACTCTATGTCTACACCTTTTGAGTCATCAGTGTAACAAATAAACCTTGCATTAGGATAGTATTTATAGAGACTATGATATAAGTTATTCACATGAAGAGACTTATATAATGTCCCTTCTTTCACAAAAATTATGTTCATTTATCGATTACTTCTATACTCTTTTCAAATGATGGATAAGTTATGCGATCGTCATAATGATGTTGTCTTATATTTTTATCATGATTATGATAGCCTATTCCTATCATACTTATGATGTCATCATGATCTATATCTAATATTTTTTTTGTTTCATGACTTCTGTGTTGTGCATTATATACGCCTGTTCTATAGCCTAATATGTTTGCAGCCAAAGCCAAATATCCTATTGCAATACCTACAGACTTTTCTTCATCTTGTTTAGCTATTTTATTTTTTGTATTATCTTTTCCATCTACTATACCCATATCATATTCTACTCCGGTCCTAGCTCTTTCGCTATAATCTCTATCACTTACAAGAACTATAACCAAATTTGCAAGAATTTGAGGATTACTGATGTAAACATGTGGATCATATCTAGCCGTAAAACTGTCAGATGTGTTGTGTATACGTTCAATAATATCTCTATCCTGAATAAACACTGCTTTATAAAATACTCGGTTTTGTTTACTAGGACATGTCTTTACAATATATTTAAATGTTTCAATGTCTCTCTCAGGTATTGATTTAGATAGGTCCCAGTTTCTTTGACACCATGCGGATTGTTCTACAAGTTGTTCTAGTATATGATTCTCTATCATCCAATAAACTTACTATGATGTATTAATACCACTCTATGTGACCATTCACCATCAGTATACAGTATTTCATTATCAGATATTTCTGCATATGCATCAACTAATTTTACTGATGTATCTTCTCTCCACCTCGCAGCTAGATATGCAGGTGCTTCTACACTTTTTTCTATCATTTCACTTACAAAGTTTTGCTCACCGAAATAAGGTATTGTGACTATACCTTCTTCCCAATATTTAAGCATCCATTTCATAGGATCTCTGTAAAATTTATCATAAACATGTGAATGATCATTTGCGTTCCATTTATAGAAACCACCGTCAAGTTTGCATACTGGATCAAGTGTCCACCATTTGTTGAGTGATAGAATATGATCTTTTGGAACTTCTATATCAAATAACGGTGTAGGATCATTGACAATCTCTTGATCAATGTCCATAACAATACATGTGTCGTCTTTTGAATACTTTACAAAACTTTTCATAAAAAAATCTATTTTGTACCATGCTTCACGGACATTAGGATTTTTTTCTCTTATGAGGTGTATTCTTCTGATACCATTGGCAAATTTTTCTTTCTTATCAGTGTAACAATAGAAAGTAAACTCACCCTTATAGTATTTTTTGATTTGCTTATATAGATTATTTACATTGTCTTTTGTAAATTTATTTCCATAATATAACGTAAAAATATGTAACACTTTTTTAACTCAATAAATTTAAGGCCTGCTGTATCATTTCAATTGGTGATTTTGCTTTTCTTAAAGCAGCTTTAGACTTTGTGTCTTTATGATCTTTTATCTTTGGATTTTCAAAAAGATGCAATTTTGTCATAAACATAAACTCTTTAACTTTACGATCTGTAGGTGGTTTATCATCAAAGATCATTTCATTTAAATCTTTATATATATCTTCCCTAAGTTCTCTTTCTGTTTTGATTTTTAGTTCATATTTTTCTTCTTCTTTGACATGCGCTTTTGGAATCCATCCTTCTTCTTGACCTATCTTAATTGCAGATAGCTCAAAGTCACGTCTTGCTTGTCTATTTCTTTCTGCTGTTGAATCAATAATATGATCAAAGTTTATCTTACCGAGTTTTAAAACTTCTAAGTAAGCTTGATTATTAGGATCTACTTCAATATATTCCTGATACATTTCTTGATTGTCTGGGTTTCCCCAAATAACTTCAATAGTGTCACGTTCAGGATTAGTGAAGACCGCATCTATGAATTCTTTATTTTTTAAGTCCATTTTAAATCCTTCTTATTCTTAAATGATTTGTAGAAACAGTGGTTGCTGAACCGCCTGGAAACTCTTGAGCTCGATAGTCATTTGCATTAACAAATCTTGTTTGATAGTTTGAGCCATTCATTCTTGTATCAACCATTGCTGATCCTCTGTTATTTCCACTACCGTTTATACTATATCTTACTTTCTGACCTACCCAGTATCTCATGTCAGGAAGAAGAACGTTATCACGAACGGTTACTGAACTTGTAGAGAATAAATCATTATTGCTATCAATCATTACTGGGTTTGCATAACCGCTAGTATTAGTTGCATAACCTGAGTTTACAAAATGCAGATAGTAGTTAGTAACTGTAGTCGGTTGATCATTTACTTCTCCTATACCACCAGCTGTATATGCACCTACATTTGCACGTGTGTCTGTAAATATCGGGCCTGAAAACATAGCTGTCATTCCGCTGATGCTGTTGCTAGTTCCAATCCTATACGTTCCATCAATATCACTACCACTTACAAATGTATCAATTGCTGGTGAATAAATGGTATCGTACATATCTGTGTTTGTCATTGCAACAACATTACTGCCGTCATAATATACAAAATTTTTCTTTCCGCTGTCTGAAACCTCGCTGTATATGCCAGTGTTTTGATTTATTCGAGAGTAATTTATTGAAATATTTGCAGCATCACTAGTTTCACCAGATGTTGGAAACCTTTCAACTCTTGTTAATGCAATACCAGCAATCAATCGATTATCTGTTAACGTTCCGAGGTTACCACCACTTGTAGTAAATGAGATTGTTGTTCCTACTAAACCTGATCCAGCATGAGATTGTAGCGTCCATTGCCTTATCCCATCAATCATGGTATCGTCCATTTCTCTAAGATCATTAGATCCGTCAACATATAGTGGTCTGCGAAAAGCCATGATTAAGACCCCGGTGATCTAAGCGTCTTTAGTACCGTTCCCGATGAGTTTTTGATTTGTAAAGTTACTGCACTACTAAATTCTGTACTTGTAATACTACCATCTGCAATTTCAGAAGCACCTACTGCACCTGCTGCAATTTCAGAAGCACCTACTGCACCTGCTGCAATTTTAGCAGCGTTAACTGCGTCATTAGCAATTGTTAATGTACCGCTATGTGTGAGTGTTGCGTCACCAGTTAAATTTTGCTCTTGATAACTCCCTCCATCGGCTATAAGTATATTACCAGAAGTAACATCTGGCATTTTCAAGATGTCCATATCAACTTCACCAGTAACATTAATACCTGTTGCGGTTGTTTCTAATTTTTTTGAAGTGTCATAATAAAGTTCTACTGTGCCGTTTGCAATACATTCAATTTGATTTTCTCCACCATCACTTTGTATTCTAGTGCGATTAGCTCTAGTTATTAAACTTCCAGTACCAGTATCTTCTATAAAACTGTTAGACCCATCGTGATATAAATGCATGTCTGCACTATCACCAAGTTTGATTCTATTATTACCTACGCCTGAACTATCTCCAAGAATTAGTTGTGTTAAGTCTTCACCGGATCTTAATTCATTCAAACAACTTACCAAATCAGATCCAGCGAAACCTGCATCTAAACTTGCAAGATCTCCTTGGTTAGTACCAAGTGTATTTGTCTTTGTTCTCCATTGATCAAATGTGTCGGAGAGTGCTACATTTATTATTGCCATTTTTTAAGAACCTCTTTCATCATTTGTTTTAATTCAGCAACATCATCTTTTAGCTGCTGCATTTCATTTACTTTATTTTGTGCTTCTATCTGCCTGCGTCTTGCTGCTTCAAGTGCACTGTTATCTGTATTTATAATGGCCATGTTGGTAGTATCTCTTACCAAACTATTATGACCTTCAATTCCTACTTTCATTATGTACCTAATGCAATTACTCTAAAGTCTTTTACTCTTGGAACTTTAGTTGATTGTGTTGATTTTAAACAAATCTTTATTTGAAATGTTGTAAAGTTTGGACTGATATTATTGATGGTAAATTGATAATCTCTAAATACTAACGGATCATCTGTTGTGGCCACTGCACTGTCAAGTGTTGCTGCAGTATATGCAAGAGTGTTAAAATCAATATCAGAAGATGATTCTTGTGTTCTATAGTAAACTTCTATCTCTGACCCACTTGGCCTGTTAGCTGCAAACATAATCCTTAGAGCTTGACTGTTTGCATCTAAGTTAATTTGCCTTGTGATATATTTTGCAAGACCACTTCCACCTGTAGCTGCAGTTTCTGCCAAGAAGTTTTGCACTATATTACCACCTGATCCAGATGCAATTGGCTTATCAATTCTATTGTTAATATTGACCAATGACACTCTTTCAAGGTCAATCATTGGACTTAAGAAGTCATTATTTGATGTCATAACAATCTGCATGATACCAGATTTATTTCCACTATTATTATTTGTTTCATTAATAGGTGATGCTAGCATTTGTGGTACATCAAAGAAATAGTTTTCGTTTGGTATAAATCCTCTAAATGAAGTAGGTGTTCCACCGTATGCGGTCTCTGCACCTGCTAGTGATCTACCTTTTAGAAGTTTTATGCCGTAAGATGTTGATGTTCCGGGTAATACCATTTCTTGTACGATAGGATACATTGAATCAAACATTTTATTCTCAGTTGCAGTTACTGCGATTCCGCCACCCTGAGCGGATGAGGTTGCTGCTGAACCAGATACTGTGATTGTGTATCTATCTTGCTCTACACCTGCAATAGTGTGAGTTGTATTAAGCTGGCTAGTTGTCAATCCTCCTACAGTTGCAGCAGCAGCTATTATAACTGAGCTACCCGTTGACATACCATGATTTTTATGTTCTACTGTAACTGTTGTAGATCCACTTGTTGTTATGATTGGTGATCCTTCTAATAGTTTAACTGGAATAGCTTTGTTTTCAAATATATTGACATTTGATACACCGGTATTGAATACCGCTCTAGACACTGTAAATTTTAAATCTTTAGTTTGATCTGCAGACCATGTTGAACCGTTTTGTGATTTAAATAATACACCTGCATAAGGTGTCTTTGAAATTCTTCTTGTAGTTCCTAAACTATCTGCACCAAGTTCTGCAACATAAGCTTCATACTCTATGCTATTTGCGAGTAGACATATAGCATATTCAACATTTGGTCTTAGGTAAATTGGAGCAGCAAATGTAAATTCTGTAACACTACTTGCATTAGTAGATACATTTACACCACTTGCTGGTTTTACAACTTCTCCAAGTGGAACAATTTCTGGACTTGGATAACCATTTACAACTGTTCGTATTTGAAGTGTAATAGGAATATTTGTATCTTTTTTCTTAAAGAAACATCCTACTTTAGTTATAAATGCACCTTGTTGATTATCAATTAAGAATGTTTGCGCAAGTGGATCAACCCATCCGATTGTTCTTGAGCTAACAACCATGCTTGAAACATTTGTTTGTGATTCACTTAGAGATTCTTGTGTAAGTCTTGGCGATCTTAAACTTACTTCTTGTGTAGTATTAATTAAACCTCTTGCGACATACTGCGCTTGGCCAGATGTAGTAATATTTTCATCAACATTGTTTGCATCATCAATTAACTTAAAGTTTCTTTGACCAGTTCTAAATCTTGTTGTTGCGGTATTTGGGATATAAAACTCTCCAAATAGTTCACCTGTTGCATCAGTGATAAGATTACCCGATCCATCTGGATGAGCTGTTGCAGATGTATTTGGTTCAGCATCCCATGAAGTAGATGCAAATCTTACAAATGAGCCTGATGTTATTTCTCTACAAAAACTACTTACATCAATATCATCGAAGAATGGGAATAATCTTGTATTTGGCTTAAATCGAGTTGCATGAAACCTTACTCTTCGTGACCTGATAAATGGTGCAAAGTTGACATCAACTACTCTTTCACCCATACTCTCTTGCACACTTCCGGGTGCAACTCTTGTTCTTGTACCAGTTCTATTTAATCTTGTAGTAGTTGTCTGAATTGTATTTTCAAAAACTCGCCTACCGGATCTTCCTCTGTCTGTCCTAAATTGTCTTCCCGTCCATTGCGTTTGCCACTCATTCCACACTGTTCCTAATACACCGTTTTCATCTTGAAGTGCGTTAACAACATCAAACAATCCTTGATTGTCAATAATTAATTCTGGCCTGGTGTCTGTATCTTTCCACTCATCACTCTCTGGTGTAAGATCAATATTACCAATCCATGCA
>MDTB01080659.1_pt1 | contig 10648 bp, 15 predicted proteins | sample 811161 | NCBI WGS metagenome assembly MDTB01 (sample SAMN05326650, study PRJNA326480) | marine metagenome | isolation source: seawater | place: Mediterranean Sea | collected 2009
AAAAAAAGCCCAGCTAAACTGGGCTATCTCCTATTTAGCTACATTTATAAAGCGCCTGCAATTTGGTTAAATCGGCGCCTTTAAAGAATTAATACTAAATAGTCGTAAACTTGTCAAATTCATATGCGATGAAACTAGCATTAATAAAGCTTTTATATATATTAACTTAATAAAGATGAATTTACCTAAGCCAAAAAAAATTAATGCTGAAAAGTATATTGCTGGTCTAAGTCTCTTTAAGCAGAAAGTAGCTAAAATTAAACTTTCAGCTAACGAGTCTGCATTAGGACCTAGTCCTAAAGCTATTAAAGAATTTAATAGAGTTGCAAAAAATATAAAAAGATATCCAGACTCCGATGGGGTATTTCTAAGGAGTGTTCTTGCAAAAAAATTTAGACTAGATCCAAAAAGAATTATACTTGGATCTGGCTCCGATCAAATTTTCGAATTGATTTGTAAAGCTTTTCTAGATAAAAACGATGAAGTAGTAGTCCCCGAGTACAGTTTTATTATTTACAGAATTTACAGCAAAATATGTGGTGCAAAAATAAGATATGCTAAAGAAAAAAACTATAAAATTTCAGTAGAAAATATTCTTGCTAAAGTTACAAGAAAAACAAAAATTGTTTTTTTAGCTAATCCTAACAATCCAACTGGAACAATTATTAGTAAAAACGAATTGTTAAGATTAAGAAAAAAATTAAGAAGTAATATTTTACTAGTTATTGATGATGCTTATTTTGAATATGTAAAAGATAAAAATTATTTATCAGGTATAAAGCTATTTTCTAATTTTAAAAATGTTATAATAACAAGAACTTTTTCTAAAATTTACGGCTTAGCTGGTCTCAGAATTGGATGGGCATATGGTCCAAAAAAATTGATTTATGCCCTTAACCAAGTTAAACCACCTTTTAATATAAATAGAGCCGCTCTATTTGCAGCAGTTGCATCTATTAAGGACGTTAAATGGTTAAGCAAAGAAATTAAACATGTTAACAAATGGGCAAATATTTTTTATAAAAATTTTAAAGATTTAGGAATTGAAACAAATGTAAGCTACGGTAATTTTTTATTGGTTAGTTTTGATCGGATTAAAAAAAACTCAAAAAAAATATTTTTAAAATTAGCTAAAAAAGGTGTGTTAGTTAGAAAAATGGATGTATATAAAATTAAAAACTCTTTAAGAATCACAATTGGCAACAATATGGAAAACAAAAAATTTCTAAAAATTATTAAAAAGGTAATTTAATGTTTGAAAAGATAAGTATAATTGGATGTGGTTTAATTGGTTCATCAATTCTAAAAAATATAAATAATAATAGTAAAATAAGCAAATCAGTTTCAGTTTTTGATAAATCAAAAGAAGTCATCGAAATTATAAAAAGAGAAAAATTATGTGATAACATCTCAAATGATATTCATTCAGCAGTAAATAACTCTGATCTGGTTATTATTGCGGTCCCATTAAGTTCTTACAAAGAAGTTTTATTATCTGCAAAAGAATCTTTTAAAAAAAACTCTATTATAACTGACACAGGATCAGTAAAAAAAGAGATTGATAAAATTATTAAAAATTTAAATTTAAAAGATATTTTTTGGATTCCATCACATCCTATAGCCGGAACAGAAGAGAGTGGACCTACCGCTGGGTTCAAAAATCTCTTTCAAAACAGATGGACAATTATTTGTAATAATGAGAGTTTAAATAAAGAAAAAGTAGAGAAATTAAAAAAATTTTGGGAATTCTTAGGCAGCAAAGTAAAATTTATGAGTTTAGAAGAACATGACCACATACTTTCAATCACAAGCCACTTACCTCATGCAGTAGCCTATAATATAGTAAAGACCGCAATTAATACTGATGAAAAATTAAAAGAGGAAATTATAAAATATAGTGCTGGAGGACTTAGAGACTTTACCAGAATTGCATCTTCTGATCCTTTAATGTGGAGAGATATTTTTATTGATAATAGTGAAAATGTTTTAAAAATATTAGATCAATTTTCTAATAATATTAATGATTTTAAAAAAGCCGTAGTAGAAAAAAATGGTAAAGAACTTTTAAAAATGTTCACATCTACTAAAAATGTTAGAAAAGAAATTATTAAGGCAGGTCAAGATGTAAAATTACCAGATTTTGGTAGAAAAAAAAATTAGTTTAATTTATCAATAGAGTTATAAATTTTACTTTCTAAATCTTTTATAAATTCATCCTTTTCTTTTCCAGGCTCAATCGGATCTAAAAATGATATTTTAATATCATGTTTAAATTTTAAAAAACTATTTTTAGGCCATACTTTACCTGTATTCAGTGCAACTGGGACGCACGGTAAGTTTAATGCTTCATAAATTCTACCAGCACCTTTTTTAAATGGCAATTTGTCTCCAAATTTTACTCTTGTGCCTTGAGGAAAAATTAATAAAGGTCTGTTATTTTTTTCAATATTATTTTTAACTTTTTGAAAAAAGTTTAAGTTTTCTTTAGTTGTTGTATCTCTTATTATATCAATTGAACCTATCTTTTTTAAATACCATCCAAACAGTGGTATTCTTAAAAGCTCTTTTTTTAGAATAAAGATAGGGTATTTCAATGGCGCTTGTAGAATAAAAGTTTCTAGTAAAGATTGGTGGGCACTGGCAACAAAATATCTTTCATTCTTTTTTAAATTGTCTAATCCATAATAAATAACTTTAATGCCTAAAATAAATCTAAGTAAAAAGATTATTATAAAAGCTAAAATTTTACCACACACTAATGTAGCCTTACTTGGTAATATTAATGTAGGAATGGCTAATATGAATACCAATATTAAGGTCACATAAAATAATATGTTAAATAATAACGATCTTAAGAATTGCATTATGAGCTAAGTAAAATTTTTAGATCTTGTTTTTTTCTTATTATTTTAGCCTTGTTTTTATTGATTATTATTTCAGCTATCAAGGGTTTTGTATTATAGTTCGAGGATAAAGAAGCACCGTATGCTCCAACATCTGCAATAGCCACATGATCTGATTGATTGACTTTTTGGTAATTATTATATTTTACGAATTTGCAACTAGTCTCACATATCGGTCCAACAAATTCAATGGGTCCTTTATTTTTTTTTTTATTTTTTACAATCGGTAGAATATTATGTACGGCATCATATAACGCAGTTCTCATAAAATCATTCATACCAGCATTTAGTATGGCAAATGTTTTATTTGAACCTTTTTTAAGATATTGAATCTTAGATACCAGTATAGCGGTATTACCTATAATTGCTCGACCAGGTTCAAAAATAATATTACAATTAAATCTTCTTCTAAATTTTTCAACTAGGATTGAATAATTTCTCAGATTTAATTTTTTGTCTTTTTCCTGATAGGTAATACCAAACCCGCCACCAAGATCTACAAACCTAAAATTTATTTTTGTTTTTTTTATTATTTCTTCTAAAACTTTTAAAGTTTTTTTAAACGGATTTTCTTTAAGAATTTGACTACCAATATGCACACTTATTGCATTTAGTTTTAAATTTTTGAATTTATTTATATTAAGACAAAAAGAAATTAAATTCGTTTTTGAGAGACCAAATTTATCTTCAGCTTTTCCAGTCGATATCTTTTTATGAGTTGGAGCATTAATATCAGGATTTAACCTAATGCCTATTGAGGTTTTTTTATTTAGTTTTGCAGATATTTTGTTTATTAATATTGCCTCATTCTCAGACTCAACATTTATCAATAAAATATTCTTTTTTATCGCTAATTTTATCTCATCTTCAGTTTTACCAACTCCAGAGAAGACAATTTTATTGGGTTTTATACCTGATTTAATTGCTTTTAACAATTCACCGCCAGAGACCACGTCAGCACCTGATCCCATTTTTTTTAAAATCTTTAGAATCTGTATATTAGAATTTGCTTTAACTGAGAAACAAATTAAAGGGTTAGATTTTTTAAAATTATTTAAAAATGATTTATAGTTTTGAACTATATTACCTTTAGAATAGAGATAAAATGGGGAAGTAATTCTTGATGCAAGTTTTTTTACAGAGACACGCTCTACAAAAAGATTATTTTTTTTATATCCTATGTAAGACATATTATTAAATAGTTTTAGTTAAGTTAATTATTGACCCTTGATATTTAGGATCTGATTTTTTTCCACAAGATAATAATACAAACATTATTATAACAAGAGATAAAAATTTTCTCATTTAAGCTCCTTTTTATATTTTTTTATCATATTTTTTATATTTTTTTCAGATGTTCCACCAAATGAGTTTTTAGAATTCATTGAATTTCTCACGTTAAAAATTTTTAAAACATTATTGTTAAGATTTTTATAGAATTTTTTTATTTCTTCTAAAGTTAGTTCATCTAAGTTTTTCTTATTTTTCTCTGCATAATTAACTATTTTTGATGAAATTTTATAAGCTTTTCTAAATGATAAATTTTTATCTTTTACCAAATAGTCCGCAAAATCGGTTGCTGTCGTATATCCACTTTTTGCCATTTCAAACATTCTTTTTTTATTAGGTTTTACATTTTTGATCAATTCGTTACTCATTATTAGTGTATCTTTTAAAGTATCAAAACCATCAAATACTAAAGCTTTGTCATCTTGTAAATCCTTAAAATAAGAAATTGGAAGCCCTTTCATTATTGTTAAAATTGAATTTAATTTCCCATAATTAATTCCAGTTCTTCCTCTTATTAGTTCAGCTGGGTCTGGGTTTTTTTTTTGAGGCATAATAGATGAACCTGTTAACATTTTATCATTAAAGCTAATGAGTTGATATGCATCAGAATTTAATATTATAAAGTCTTCAGCCAATCTAGATAAATGCATAGCACATACCGCACAAGTATAAAGAAAATCAATTGCAAAATCTCTATCTGACACAGTATCAATCGAGTTTCTAGTTGGATTTTTAAAACCTAATTTTTTTGATGTGAAATTTCTATCTATATTATATGAGGTACCTGATAAAGCAGCAGCACCAAGAGGGGACTCATCAATAAGTTCTAAATTATTCAAAAATCTTTGATTATCTCTTTTAAACATTTCATAGTATGCCAATAAGTAATGAGCAAAAGAAACTGGTTGTGCGTTTTTAAGATGTGTAAAACCAGGCATAACCGTGTTAATATTTTTGTCTGCTTTATTTAAAATATTTTTCATCAAAAAATTTAACTCTTTAATTAAAACTATAGAGGAGTCTTTTACCCAAAGTTTAAAATCTGTAACAACCTGATCATTCCTTGATCTTGCAGTATGCATATAACCAGCTGAATCACCTATTAAATCGTATAATCTTTTTTCAATATTTAAGTGGATATCTTCGAATTTTTCTTTAAAGATAAATTTCCCTTTCTTAATTTGTTTTTTAATTTTTTCTAATCCCTTAATTATCTTTCTACCTTCTATCACAGGTATAATTTTATTTTTCATTAACATTTGCGTGTGAATTTTAGAGGCAAAAATGTCTTGTTCATAAAGTCTTTTGTCTACATTTATTGAAGAGCCAATTCTTTGAAACGATTTAGAGGTTGCACCTCTAAATCTATTTGACCAAACTGTCTTATTTTTATTTGTCATAATCTATGTTACTTTTAATTTAAATTAATATGAAAATTAGTAAATCTATTAAACTCTATACTCACATTTTAATAGCTATTTTTTTTGTGAATAAAGCCTTAGCTAACGAGGACTTTTCTAAAAATTTGATAATTCACGATAATCCTAAAAACCTATCAAAAATAGAATTTAAAAATATTAATCTTCAAAACATTGATTTAGCCAAAAATAAAGGCAAGATCATGATACTCAATTTTTGGGCAACGTGGTGTGCTCCTTGCAAAAAAGAGATGCCTTCCTTAGATAAGCTTTCCCTGTACTTCAAAGATAAAATACTAATATTCCCAATTAACCTAGAGAAGCCTAATAAAAAAAAAACAACAAAGTTTTTTAAAGATTTGGAAATTTTAAATTTAAATATTTTCTATGATCCAGAATTTAAATTAGCAAAGAAATTTAAAATGAGAGGTTTACCAACTACAATTTTAATAGATAAAAATGGAATGGAATTTGGGAGAATAATTGGTGAGTTTAACTTTGAGGACGAAAATTTTAAAAATTTAATTCAGAGAAAAATTTAATCTTTGAAAAAATAAGCTAATACAACCAGAACTATGATAGCTATAAATTGCAACAACACCCTTAACTGCATTAATTTGTTTGAATATTTTTTGCTGGTGTTACCTCCTTTAAATAAAGTATAAATGCCTAGTACTAAAACTATGGCAACAGCACCTAATAAAGTAAAACCTATAAAATTGAAAATTAACTCTGACATTGTCAATTATTTACCATGAGCTACTCACTCAATACAACTGTTATAAAACCAATTTCTGATCAAAAACCAAAAAACGCAGTTATACTTTGTCACGGTTATGGCGGAGATGGTAAGGATATATCAATTTTAGCTAATTATTGGAAAAATTTCTTACCTGACACTATTTTTATTTGTCCTGATGCGCCCGAAGTATGTGCTGTGAATCCTGCAGGTTTTCAATGGTTTGATTTGACGAGTGACTCATCCGATCAAATTTTGACACAATCAATTGTTGCCGAACTTAAATTAAATAAATTTATCGATGAAATAAAAGAAAATTATAATTTTGACGCGAGTAAAATATCTCTATGCGGTTTTAGTCAAGGCTCAATGATTTCATTACAAACTGCTATCAAAAGAAAAGATATGATTAATTCAATTATTAGTTATTCTGGAAAAATTATCGATACTGAACATCTAAGTAAAAACATAATTTCAAGACCTAAAATTTTACTTATGCATGGAGATAGAGATGAGGTTGTTACAATTAATAGTTTTTTAGAAGCTAAAGAATTTTTTAAAAATAACAAATATGATATTCAATCGAAAATTTTCAATAATTGTGAGCATAGAATACCGCAAGAAGGCTCAAGTTTAGGCTTAAATTTTGTTAAAAAAAATTTATATTGACTAAAAGAAAGTGGTACATTTTATATCTTGATAATATTTTAACTTTCAGTTAACTTTTATTAATGATTATATCTTCATCAGATAAAGTACCACTTGAAAAGTGCCCCGCACTTGTTCTTAATGCTGACTTCAGACCATTAAGCTATTACCCACTTTCAATATGGTGCTGGCAAGATGCAGTTAAGTCAGTTTTCTTAAATAGAGTAAGTATAGTTTCAAATTATAAAAGAAAAATAAGAAGCCCATCGTTTGAAATGAACTTACCAAGCGTTATAGCTTTAAAAAATTTCATAAAGCCATCAGAAAATCCAAATTTTACAAGATTCAATGTTTTTTTAAGGGACAAGTTTTCCTGTCAATATTGTGGAGCAAAGAAAGATTTAACTTTTGATCACTTGCTACCAAAATCTAAAGGTGGTTTGACAGATTGGGAAAATGTTGTGACCGCTTGCTCAACCTGCAATGTTAAAAAAGGCGGTAAACTTTATGAGAAAAGTGGTATGAGATTATTTTCAAAACCCTACATTCCCACAGTGGATGATCTTCATAAAAATGGAAGAAATTTTCCTCCAAATTACTTACATGAAAGTTGGATGGACTATTTGTATTGGGACATCGAACTAGAGCCTTAATTAAATTTTCTCAGATATAGTTATTGCAATTCTAGAGGACGTTTTAATCACTTTATCTAAGATACCATACAATCCTTTTTTTGTAGCCCCATGATCGTAAGCAATATCTTTATGGTGTAATTCATCGTCTCTAAATTTCATAATTTTTTTTTTTAAGATCTTTTTCATCCTCACCTAATTTATAAGTTTGATCTTTATAGTGTTGATCAATTACTTCTTCAACTGATGCGGTACAAAGCATGGCAGCTTTTTTACCTAGTATTGCTGTTCCAAAACCTAAAGTTACTCCCAATATATCCCACATAGGTAATAGTTTAGTGGGCTTTATTTTTCTTTTTTTAATTTGGTCTTTAAAAAATTCGTAATGTTCTTTCTCATGCTCTCTCATCTCCTCAATTTTTTTTTTTTAAGTCTTCATCTTGTTTAAATGTTTTAAGGGCAAGAAGTTGACCTTCATAAATTTTTATTGCTCCCCTTTCACCTGCGTGGTCTACCCTGATGATTTCCTCTAAATATTTTTTATTAGTTTTTTTCATAATTAAAATAGTTTTTAGTCAAAATACCACTCAATGTGAAGCAAACAATTGTGTTAATTGTAGCAAGTGAGAGGCCGAATATTGAAAAAGTAACTTCTTTACAACTAATTTTATTATTATTTAATTGATCCAATATCTCCTCTTTTGTTTCTCCAAAGGTTTTACTGCCTAACTCACAAACAAAAGGTTCTCTAAAAATGTTTTGTTCAACTCCCACATGATAAAGAGCTACAATTGCTCCAAAAATAAAAAAAATGCCATTAGTAATAAGATTTGCTTCTCAAATCTATTTGTGAAGAAAATCAATGCAATTAAAACAATAGCAAGTATATAAGGTACTCTTTGAATTAAACATAGATTGCAAGGCAAATGACCAAGCACATACTCTATAAAATATGCAACCGAAATCACCGTAAAACTTAAAAAAAGAATACTTTTTAAAAGAATTTTTTTTTTTAATTTAATCATTACTTAAATACAAAATATAAAATTGATGAAAGTAATATTATAACAATACCGATAATTGTAAACCAGAAAGCTCCTTTTTTTTCAATAAAATCTCCAAACTTCTTTCCGAATATATATGTAAAATAAGAAACTAAAAAAAATCTAAGACCCCGAGTAAATAAACAAATAAAGAAAAAAACAAAAATGTTAAAATTAATTATTCCACTGGTAATAGTAAAAACCTTAAATGGTAGAGGGGTAAAACCAGCAAGAAACATTATACCAAGCCAAAGCAAAAAACCTCCTTTTGATGACATTTTGTCCTGCACTTCAAAAACTTTCTCTTCGTATCCATAAAATTCAATCACGACCATCGATATATCTAGAAAAAATACACCCAACATATATCCAAACAACCCTCCTAAAACCGACCCCGTTGTAGCAATAATAAAAATTTTTAGGTAATCATCTCTTTTTGCCACAACCATTGGGATAATCATTAAATCTGGTGGAACAGGAAAGAAAAAACTCTCTATAAATGCAACAAAACCTAATAAAGGCTTTGAAAATTTATGTCTAGCAAGCTCTACACATCTATCGTATAACTTTTTCAACATGAACTTAAAATGCACAATACTCAAGTACCTTGCAAGTTTAATATTATCACCAATTGCGATTTATAGTGTGTTAATTTTTGCAAACTTTTTTGGTGCAAATTATGATTTCTCTCATGGAGAAACGTTTATAATTTGGTTATTAATGGCAATATTAATATCAAATTCTGTAACATGGAAAAAATAAATGGGCCTGGAAAATAAAGTAATCAAAAACATTAGTTTCAAAAATGATAATACCGGAGTCAAATTAGAAGAAAATTTTTTATCAATAGAAGAAGTTAACAATGTATTAACCGATAACATGGGCAAAGTGGGACGAGAGTGGTTTAAATTTCAAACAATCTGGGCCTATAATGCTTACAATAGATTTAAAGACATGGATAAATATCTAATTCTTGTTTATTTGATACAAAAAACTTTTAAACATTATTCAGATACATTCATTATCATATCAGAAGAAACCTTTTACTCACGAGAAGAGTTTGAAATAGAAAAGCTGAATTTAATAGAGATTTCAGAAGATCTACAGATACCCAAAGAAACGATTAGAAGAAAAATAAATGAACTAAATATGAAAGATATAATTGCAAGACAGGGAAAAAAAGTGACAATAAAATTAGAAGGTTTTGCAATCCAAAGGCCTAAAACATCAATAACCATGTTATCGAGATTTTTATCAGTAATAACAGAATTTCTCTCAAAAGATCCAAATTTTTTATCAGAATCAATTAATAAAGAAAATATTGAGGATTTTATAAGAGGAAATTATACTTTAATATGGAGATATTTTTTTCGTTTACAAATCCCAACTTTAATTAAATGGAGAAAATTTTATGGTGATCTTGAGAGTTGGCTTATTGCAGGAACAATTATTGTAAATCAGACAGAAAAACTTAAAGATAAATTTCAAGGAAAAAGACCAGTAATTTTAGATGGAAAAAACTTAACTAATGATGAAAAATTTTCAGAATGGATGAAATTTGTTGTTGCTAATAATGAGGAAGTTGTTGGAGTAAATGCATCCTCTATTGCAGAAATTACTGGTATCCCAAGAGCAACGGTAATTAGAAAACTTAAATATTTGAAAAAAAGAAAGCTGGTAGTTAAAGACAAAAATAAGCTTTATGTGATGGGAAAACAAAAGACGGAATTAGCAGGATTATTAAAGATTTATAAGGATGTACAATTTAATATCTATAAATTTGCTACGACTTTCTTTGAAATTTACAAAAATAAGGGTGATATTCCAAAAGCAAAATAATTTTTATTTTATAAAATAAGTAATATAATCTTTTTACAAAAAGGGCGAATGGTGGAACTGGTAGACGCGCCGGACTCAAAATCCGGTGGTAGCAATACCTTGAGAGTTCGAGTCTCTCTTCGCCCACCAAATTATG
>MDTB01060099.1_pt1 | contig 10647 bp, 11 predicted proteins | sample 811161 | NCBI WGS metagenome assembly MDTB01 (sample SAMN05326650, study PRJNA326480) | marine metagenome | isolation source: seawater | place: Mediterranean Sea | collected 2009
AACTTTTACATACACATTCTGTACCAACTTCTCTTGGGCAATAAATAATATTATTTTTACATTCTCTTTGTCCTGATGATTTACAATTTAATATGAATCCTCCTCCCTTCTTTATATTTTGTGCGTAAACTACACTATTTTGGTATGCGTCATGACCGCTACCTTTTATGATAATTTTACAACTTTCTCTACCACATTTTAATACTGTATTATGACAAATTCTTTCGCCACCATTACAAGTAACTTCATATGAGCCAACCCATTCATCTCCTTTACATCCATCGTGGCCAGTACAGGATTTAGTTAATGTTGATGTTGTGTTAAATATGTATAACAAAAATAATAATATCTTAAACAGCATGATAGTATTAATATAACCAAATAAATTATATTAAACTTATTTAAATATAAAAAAGTATTTTATCAAATGTTATTAATTGGAGTATTTATAATAACTTTTTTATTATATTATAAAGTTGTTGATAATACATTTTATTTTAATGAGAAACAAAAAGCTCATGTGGTTGAGTATTTATGGAGTGTTATTTTACCCATTTGTTCTTTAAAAGTTTTAATGGATGTATATTTTGATAATAGTTTATTGGAAAAAGGTCATACTGTATTAAGTGATAGACTTTTAGAACTTTATATTGCTGGAACAATGGTAGACTTTTATTTATGTTATAAGGAATATCCAAGCTATTTTACAAAAATAACTATTACACATCATATTTTATGGTTAATAGTTGGATTTACAACATTATATAATAATGCAAGTATTTACGGAGCATATGTATATTTTATTGAAGTTCCTTGTGTTATTAAATGTTGGAATAAATTTTTTACAAATTTTAAAAATATATTATTGTTTGCACAAACTTGGATCATTTTTAGAATTTTTTATTTTGGAAAATTAATACCTTTTTTGATTGAAGAATTTGAAAAAAATTTCCCTGTTTTAAATAATTTTAAATTTATTTGGTGGGGAGCATTTATAATGCATATTTGGTGGGGTGTTAAATTAATTTTAAAAAATGAAAAAGAGACATATTTATTTGAAATGATTAGAACACCTTATTTATTAAATGATGAATTTAGACCACAATATCGTGGTTTTATTCAATATATACTTTATCAATACAAAATAATACATTGTATTATACTATTATATTTCCATCATGTATGGCATTATGATTATTATTATTTATATGTTTTAAACGGTAGTATGGTCTATTTAAATATATATTTTTCTTACAAAATGCATTGTAATGATTTAATAGCTAGTCAAAGTGAGATTAGACTGGATTCTTTTGCTGAAGAGGCTTATTATTGGAGATTGGATGAATTAAGTATAAATGGTTTAATATTTTTTAGGTATTTATTATTATCTTATTTAATAGATTTTCCAAATTATTATAATGTTATTGGTTATACATTGTTTTTATCAAATTGCTATCATATTTATACAAAAAATAATCTAAAAAAGTATAATTTTAATAGTAAAAATTCATTTCCTAATCATTATAAATTATCTCATTTTTTATTTTGTTCTTTATTTCTTTTTTCTGGAATGTATTGTTATTATGTAATACCAAAAACCATTCATCCGATGATTGGTTGGTGTGTTTATTGTGTAGCATTTTTAATTTACTATAGTAAATTTATATATGTTATGAATAATAAATATATTCAACAGCATGATGTAGTGCATTTTATATTGATATGTAATTTTGGATGGTTTTTAATATCCGACGCTTTATAATACATATATACCACGGCTTTTTTAAAAGTCTTGAAAAAACTATTTAAAGAAAAAATCATATTTTTAATTATAATGCCTATCGTAATTAAAGATATCAAAATTGATAATACAAATAGAGATTGGGTTGAAGAATATAGAGCTCAATTTGATAATTTACCTATAATTTATCATTTAATTGAAATTATGGGAAGTTCAAATAATATCGCGACTAAATATGTTTTTAATTTTCCAAAATATATGGTTCATAAACCATATAAATTTGCCGTTTCTTGGAATGATGATGGTTTAGATGATAACGATTTAAATCGTTTACAATTCCTACATAGTAGCAACAATAAGAATAAAAAAGGACAAAGTGCCCGTGGACGTGGTTTACGTTGTGTCATAGAAAATTTTTATACAAATATAAAGTTAGATAAAAATAAAAATAATGAAATTGATTTATCTAATAATGAAATAACTACAATATTATCAAAAACAAAAAATGGTAAAATAAAAAAAATTCAATTTTACCCTGAAATGCAAATTGGTATTGAAGATGGTGAAATTTCTGATAGTGAAAAAGAAAAATTTAATGAACATATGTTAGAAAATTTTAATGATAATGTTGGTATTTATTGCGAATTTGTTGTAAATAAAAATTTAGTATATGACCTATCTCAAAAAAACGATGAAATTAAAACAATATTTGATAATAAAAAAATACTTAATGAAGATTTAATTAAAGGAATTCAATTTATATTACAACGTCGTATGGTAAATGAGGATGGAACAAGGGGTTCAATATCTTTAAAAATAAATAGAAAAGAGTATAAACCTTCAAAAAGATTTATTCATTCTATTCCAAATTCTAGATATATTGATTTAGAGTTAATAATTGGTAAAGCAAAAATATGTAAAAAAGATCCAAAAAGTATCAAAAATAAATCATTTTGTTTAAAAATATCTGATTCATCCATTGAAAAAATAAATGAATTAATAAATAGTAATACACACGGAATGCGAAATTTAAATAAATTAGCAGGAAAAAAATATATAAATTTTGGTGGTAAAAAAACAAGTGATGCAAAACTATTTGAACAAAGAAAAATTGTAGATGGAATAGATGGTTGGTTTTTAGATGATGATGAGGTTGAAGGTTTCATTGCTGAAAAAAAAGAAATTGTAAAAGATGAACAATATCTTTCTAAAATGTTATCAGTTAGATTTTGTTGTGCACCTACTGAACCAAAATTAGAATATGCTTATAAAAAATTGACTTGTGCTGGTGGTGGAAATAGTACAGGAGGTGCAGCAGGTATATATTTATATCATGATGATGTTATAATTAATTTTGAAGGTGCGCGCGAGTTACCGTGTTTACAAAGTTCTGCTAATTATCGTTTTCGTCCCGGAGGAAATTGGAAAAATTGTCTTCCTATTGTAGAAATAGAAGAAAAGAATATTACTATTAAAGAAAGTAAATTATTTGAATGTAAAACTATTAAAGGTGCATCAATAAATTGGAAAAAAACATCGAGATTCTGTAAAGCTTTTTTAGGTTTTATTGGTAGTTTTATGAAAGAACATATGTATTATGAAACTGAAGAATATAAACAAAAAAGAATAGAAGAAAAAAAAGCTGCTGCATTAAAAAAAATAGAAGAAGAAGAAGAAGCAAAAAAACCACAAGCAGCAAAAAAACCACAAGCAGCAAAAAAACCACCAGCAGCAAAAAAACCACCAGCAAAAAAAAAAAGAACAAATGTTAAAAAGAAATCATCAACCACTGAAAAGGATGGTGATATAAGTAAACCTTCAGATAGTGAAAAATCAGATAGTGAAAAATCAGATAGTGAAAAATCTGATAGTGAAAAATCTGATAGTGAAAAATCTGATAGTGAAAAATCTGATAGTGAAAAATCTGATAGTGAACAAGAAATTACTAGAAAAGAAGAAAAGAAGAAGAAAAGAAGAGTTAGTGAAGGTCTAAAAAAACAAATTGCTGCTAGACAACAATTTCAATGTAATAATAGTCCAACTGGTCCAGTGTTTGGAAAAGGATGGAGTGGATTTAAAAATTATAAATGTCCTATGTGGCAAATTCCTCAACAACATGGAAGATTTGATGAATCATCGTATGAAATTGACCATGTAAATGAACTTGCTAATTTGGGAACGAATGAACCAGAAAATCTACAAGCATTATGTCAATGTTGTCATGCTTATAAAACTTTACATTTTCAAGTTTTTAGATATGAACAAACTCAATAAATTAATTTTATAAACAAATTATTATAAAATTAATTGTATTCTGGTTTGTGTTTTTTAAATAAACACCCATGAACAGCTAAACCATCTATTGGAATAATATGCTTTGGATTTTGATATTCAATATTACTCATCCATATTTTTAAAATACAAAATGATTTTTTTGGAGAAATAGTTATACCATTTATTGTATTTATAAAATCATTATTTTTTGATATAGTTTCTCCGGTAATTAATTGCAATAACGTATTCCATACTGGAACCACTTGTTTGTTTACAACCTTAAATGAAAAACATCCACCTTTACAATTCTTTTCATCTTCCCAAGTAGGATTGATTCCATCTTTCATTAAAAACAACATACAATTTTTGATTAATTTATCAGGTATTGTATTTATAATAGATATAACTTTTTCTACATTATCTAATGTAATAATTTTAATATAACTTTTTAAAGTCCAATCAGTATCATGAGGCAGATGTGCCCATAATACCCAATTTTCATTTAATAAATGTTCTTTTTTAGAAAGATTATTGATTTCCATGGGTTGAGAGGATTCCATTATAATATAAATTATGTCGATTTTATTTATATATTTTTTTTAATTATATTATTTTATAACCTGAATCGGTTATTTGTATTTTTTCATTTTCTTTTATTTCAAACATATTAACATTCTCATCAATTATACTAATGGTATATTTTTCAATATTTTTATTATAAAAATATTTCATAAACCATTTCATAAATATGTTGTCTAATATAATATTACCGTTTAAATAAAAAGATTTTAAGTTATCATTTATTTCAATAGATTTGTTATCTTGTATAAAATCTACTTGTAAAAAAGGTTTTTTAATATTTATAAAATTCTCATTTTCTTTTAATATTTCTTTATAATTTTGTATTCGTTTATATAAATGATTTTTTTGTATAATTAATAAATCAGTATCTTTTAATAATTTAAATGTATTAATGTCATTTACTTTTATTTTATCTGTTTTACTGTTATATTGGATGATATAATTTTCACTTTTCTTTTTCTTTTCTTCTAGTTTTTTTTTACTTATATAACCATTTTCTTCTAAATAAATGTTTGTTTTATGATAATATCTAGTTGCATTCCATAAACTAGATAATATATAATTTGATATCTCATTTTTATATAATATACCTAATCCTATTCCTAATGATCCAAATAATAAATACATATACATTATATTATGTACAAAATAGATAATATAATTTTAAATACTAATTATAAAATATTTTTATCTTGTAGTATTTTTAGAAATTGCGTTTTTTTAGTGCTATCTAACATATTTGCATAATTATTACATTTTGTTACAAAACATTCATTAAAGTCCAAATCACTATTTTTATTTATACATATATGAGTATCATTCATAAACGATGCTGCTTTATCCGATTCATTTAAATTAATTAATATATCTCTTGCTTCTTGGACATATTTTCTTCTTATACCGTGTTTTTGGTTTAATAATTCGGTGTATTGGCAAAACTTTTTATCTTGATGTTTACCAGGTCCACACATTTGTTGTATATTTGCTTGGTCTGGATCTTGTGCGTTTGATGATAAATCAATACCATAAGAATTTTCTTTATCTGCTACTGTATTCGATCCGTTTGGTTTTGTGGATGTTACACTTGTTCCAGTAGATGGTGAATGAACTAATAGTTTACCACTTTTGGCATCAAGACCAAAAGTAAATAATAATATAGATACTATAACAGCCATCAATACAAATGGTAAAAATATTATAATCCATGAAATTATTCCTAAACCAGATTGACATAAATAATTTAATAATATAGTAAATACAAATGCAACCCACACTTTAACAAATGCTGTATTGTAAAAACCTTTTATAATATCTATACCTATTTGAACAACGGAGTATATTAAATATATTAAGGCCGGAGGACATAACCCTGAGAATATCATTTATATTAACATTCGAAAAAAATACCGTCTTTAAAATTACCTAATATATCACCAACTTCTTCATCATCTTCTATTTTATATACAATGCCTTCATAATCTATATAACAATTAACTAAATTTATTGTTGCGGTTTTTGGTGTGTGATATTTTGGCTTTAAATTATGTTTTTTTATAAATTCTATATTCATTTTTATTAATTTTTCATCTAATTCAATATCTTCTTCTTCGTCTTCTTCGTCTTCTTCTTCATTTTTTTTTTCTTCAATTTCAGTATCAATTCTAGGTTCTTTTTCATCATTTTCTGAATTTAAAATTATTTTAACTATTTTATCATTTTTTTCTTCAGGATTGTCATCATTTAAAGTTGTTTCAAATTGATTTTTATTTAGTTCGGCAATTTCTTTTTTCCAATAATCAGCAATTTCCACAGCATCATCATCATAAACACTTGATGATTCATCAGAAGATGTTTCATCCGATGAATTTGCTAACATATTATTTATATAATTGATCGTTACTACTTTATTTGTATTTGATTCAACTTTTTTTAATTCTTCTATAACATTTGATGGTTCATTATTTTTTTCTTCTACATTTAAGGATATATTTTTTATAGAATTATTACTTTTTAATAATAAATCTCTGTATTTATAATTTAATGTATTTAATTCAATTTGTAATTTATTATTTTTATCATATAATTCTTTATTTTTTAAAATTAAAGCATCATTCAAGCTAATAATTTCTTTTACTTGTGGTAATTGAAATAAACAATTATTTACTAAATTTTCTCTATCTAAAATTTTTTTCAAAGAATTCTCTAAAATACTATTTATACCAGAAGTTATATCTGAAATAATGTCTTCTATTTGTTCTTTTCTTTCCATTAATAAAATTAAGATAAAATCGTTTAATATTATTTTTTTATATAAAATAATTAATTATATGTCAAATACTATAATTAATATTGATGATAGTATTAATATAATTATAAATCAAACCAATTATTCTAAAGAAAAAGCTTTAGAAAAATTAAAAGAATGGGAATATGATTATATGAATGTAATTCGTGAATATTTAAATCCTAATTTTAATAATAAAAAAATGAAACCTACAAAATCAGTTAATCAAATGATGATGACAGAAATTCGTAATTTATTAACAAATATTCAAAATAATCATATTCAAAAAAACCAAGAATTATCTCAAGAAAAATTAAAATTAGATTCTAATAATTGACTTTTTGTATGAGATACTTTTTTTCTTTTTAATCGATATTCCATATTATTTTTGTTTTTTGTTTTATTTAATAAATTACCATATATATTAGGTGTTTCATTGTTTTCTTCATATAATTCTGGTAATATTTTTGTCATTGGCTTATCTACGATCATATATAAACTTTCATTTTTCAATAATTTTCTATATTCACTTATTGATAAATTTCCATAATATTTATCCAATGTATAAAAAGGATTTGGAGCAGGTTTAATATTTTTTTGATAATTATATATTTTTGTATACATATTATTCAATAAACTATATCTTTCCCATAATGTGGATGTGTCTATATTTTGATTTTTAAGATAAGATACAGCACATTGCGGACTACAAAAACATCCATATACTTCATAACTATTATTTTCATATGATGATGGTATATATATAGCAGGATTATCAAATGAACAAGTACACCAAAAACATGCTGATTTTTTATCAGATACATTATTATTTTTTAATTTCTTTTTTAAATGATCTAATTTTAACCATATTTCTTTCATCGATGAACCTTCATCAATCTCTTCTTCTTTTTCTTCTTTATAACTTTGTTTTATAATTATATTTTCCATTGTTTTTGTTTCTTCTATTTTATAATCATCATACATTAATGTATTACCTTTTGAACTATTAATATTATAAGCAGCTGGATCATTTAATGTAGGATTATAATCAGTTATATTTAACATTGTATTTTCTTCGTTTAAATTCTTACTATTACATTTTAAATGTAATATTATATTGTGTTCTATTTTCTTATTTTCTTTTAAATTTAACTGGTCTTTTGTTATTATTTTCCCTCCTTTTGGTTTTCTTCCTCTTTTTTTTGGAGGAGGTTTCACTTCATTTGTTTTTTTATTTTTGGGCTTTCTCCCTCTTTTTTTCTTTGGAGGAGCCGTCTCTCCTTTGTTTTTTTTTGGTGGCATATAAATTCAAATACTTATTATGTTTTAAATACTTTTTTTATATATTTTATCAATATATAGTTAATATGGTTAAATTAATAGTTGGTTATGTTGCTAGTTTTATGAGTGTTTCTGGTGTAGTTCCGCAATTATATCATACATATAAAACAAAAAAAACAAATGATTTATCTTTATTTATGATTATATTAGTGATGTCACAATGTGCTGTATGGATTGGCTATTCGGTATTAGATAATTATAATATGCCTTTACTGGTTTGTGATGCTGTTGTTTTTATGCAATATTTTTACCTTTTTATGGCAAAAATATATTATGACCAAATTTTTTGCTTTAAAAAAAGCACTATAGATAATAGTAATAATATTATAGACGCTTTAGATTTGGTTTAGATGGCGGACTCTTCGCATTCACCAAGTTATAACAATGTCTACAATAAGAAGTATAATTATCAACTCCTACATTTATTTGTTTCGAACCACCACTTAATCGATGAGTAAATATAGCATCTCTCGTTTTACATTTTTTACATATTGCTTTTAATTTCATCATATCATCACAATTTGGTATTAAATCTAATATACTACCAAATTTTTGCCTACGAAAATCACCATCTAATCCGCAAACATATACTGTCTTTTTATGCATATTTACTAATACGTGAACGATTTCAACCAAATCTTCAAAAAATTGACCTTCGTTTATTAAAAATACATTATATTCCGATACATGTTTCAAACATTCAGATAATTTTACATAATTATAAGATGGTATCATATCTTTATTATGAGAACTCATCTTATCTTTATCATATCTATCATCCAATGTATGATTTATTACACAACAATTTATATTTGCACCTTGATATCTACGATATATTCTTATTAATTCGCTTGTTTTACCGGAAAACATTGGACCTAATATTAATTTTAAATAACCTACTTCTTCTGATTTCATTTTTAAAAAGTTCATTTAAAGTAATATATTCATATTATTTTAAATCAATTTTATTTCTTTCTTTTTCTTGTTTTCTTTTTCATTCCAGTATTATTTCTTGGAGAATATATATTTTCTAATGTTATTTGTTTTTTTGTTTTTTTTTTTGGTTTTTTTATTTTTAACTTTTTCAATCGTTCTATTATAGTTTGTTGTTCTTCTTCTTCTTTTATAGTAGATAATTGAGAGGTTTGAGATTCAGACCTACTTTTATTCCTTGTATTACCAGAAGGTGATATTTTTGGATTTTGCGTGTCTATATAGGATTGGTCTAATCTTAAGTTCATTCTTCTTTTTGTGATGGTTGCTAATTTTTCTATTTGATCATCTTCTAATATACCTTCAAATGCCCTTGTTAATATCTTCCAACCCTTGTCTTTTTTTATATTTTTTCTAGTTGGATTTATAACATGTGATGCAATTGCTGAACGAACTTTTGTAGATGAAACTTCTCTTGGTTCATAAAGTTCAACTATTGTCTTTTTTTCTTTCTCATTTAAATTATTCATATTATAAAATATTTGTTTCGATGTTTCTGTTCTAGGATTTGATACGACACTTAATTCATGATTTTCATCTGTAAATGTCTTTTCTAATCTATTTTTAACTTGTACTACTCTATCTTGACCTAACACCATATACACTTTTTTATAACCTTTATTATGTAACCATTCTATCGCTTGGTCATAATTTTTAACACCTATTTTTCCTGTATTTATAATACTACTTTTATCTAATGTACCTTTTAATTGTATTTTCATCATATATTCTTTTACATTAACATGTAGTGGATTTCTATTTATAGAACTAGGTTTAAAATAGGAACGAGATTTTTCTTGTTTTCTTTCTTTTTTTGTTGATTTATATGGTTTAGTATTAGATAAAAATACAAATATATCATAATCACCCGGCATTTCAAATGATGTATCTATCATTTTTTCTATTAAACCCATATGACCTATTGTGAAAGGTTGGAAACGACCAAATGTTGCTACAGCCCCATTTTGTTTTCTTTTTTTTGGTTTTGAAATAGTAGGCTTATATCTATTAGGTTTTTTTTTCTTTCGTGTAGATCTTCTAATCTTAGAAGGTGCAGATTTTGAAATTTCAGAAGGTTTTACACCATAAGCCGTAAATAATTTATTCACACGTTCTTTTTCTTTTTTAGTTTCTTTTTTACCACTACCTCTAATAGTATATCTTCTATATCTTTTCCTTTTCTTATTTTTTCTATGTTTCCTTGTTTTTGGCATAATATATAATATATATTATTATTTAAAAATTAAAAAATAATTTATGTATTAATGATGACTCATAGCCCTTGGGTAGAAAAATATCGTCCTAATAGATTTGAAGATATTGTATTAGAAGACACTAACAAAAAACTATTGACAAATATAATAAAAACCAATAATTTTCCAAATTTATTATTTTATGGACCACCTGGAACAGGTAAAACAACAACTATTAT
>MDTB01154255.1_pt1 | contig 10647 bp, 10 predicted proteins | sample 811161 | NCBI WGS metagenome assembly MDTB01 (sample SAMN05326650, study PRJNA326480) | marine metagenome | isolation source: seawater | place: Mediterranean Sea | collected 2009
ACTCCTAGTTCTTTGTATGCTACTTGTACTGATTTAGCCTGAAAGTATGCATCAGCTAGTGCATTGTGGAGATCACTTTGCATTGCTTTACGTGGATCTACTTTGCAACAACTAAACAGTGTGCGACTATCCTTGACTTGCCAAAATTGCCATGGAATAGGACGCTCACAATTTCGGTAAAGGTCTTCTAAAATAGTAATATCAAATCCATAACCATGACCCCAAATAGTATCAACACCAACTAACCATTTTGTTAGCTGATCTAACATTGTATCCATGTCCATGCGTCCAGCTTCGGAAAATGCTTCTTCCATTGCTTTTGGATCTTGCTTACTCCACCATTCAATAGTACTATCGCTTGTAGTTCGTCCAAGCTTATCTTGCTGATCAATGTCAGGCTTAATATATAGTTCTGAGTGAGGTTCGTCATTTGTAAGTGCATTAAATTTTACTGCACCTAAACTTAGTATTTGGCAACTTGGCTTTGTATCTAGTGTTTCTAGATCAATCATTGCATGTATAGCCATTATTTTATTTTCCTATTTTCTTGCCCGATTCCAGATAGTATAAGAAGAATATAGAGTATTGGCCACCACCATCCTATTAGATATCCTGTAATGTGCAGGGTCATAAGAACGATGCCAGTGAGTCCAGTAGTGCCAAGACCACTAAGTTGTGTGGGCAATTTCATGAAAACTCCTTATTAATACTGTTATTATACTATAAAATAACTAAGAAGTCAAGTAGTTTTTAATGTTATTTTTGGTGTAGATATTTTTTTCGAAACCTTGGGTAAGGTCTATTTGGTGATTTTGATCTAAAAAGAACGCCGAAACTTTATTTGCAAGTACTTTATGATTAGGTTCACTCATATGATTCCATCTTCTGTCTGTTGTTTTTAAATAAAATTCATCTTGTACATCTTGCGTTTCAAACTCTCCCATACTAATGTCCAAAAGTGTACCTTCACAACCAAATTTTTCATGAAAGCCAGGTAGCATTAAAAATTTAACATTCATTGTTGATAGTTCGTGTGCTTTTGAGAAAAATGCCCAAATTACAGCATCGTATAGTGTATCGTCAATTGCTTCATGATTCAAATACTTTCCATAATTTTCTATAGCTTTCAACTGTTCTTTTTTTACTTTTCCTGTATCTCTGCCGTTCGGGTCAACATCGCAGTTACTCCAATTTGAAAAATGGGGGAAATCTTTTAATAGCCATCGTCTATTTTTTGCTGTAAGACATACTAAAACATAGTCTCCTTCTTTTATTCCAGCTAGTTGTTGTGAATATGTATGATAGATATGTTCATTAGAACAACCAGCAACAGAAAAGTTGTTGTATTTCTTATTACCAGTGACTAATTCAGATACTTGCTGTGTCCAGTTTTTTTCAATTGGAAATATTGGAGGAAACTTACCGGCAAACGTCCTTGAGTCGTTTGATTCTTCAATGATATCAGTGTGTACAGAATAACTATCTCCAAATACCCAAAGCATTATAAGTCACCTTCTTGTCTATTTTCGGAATAGTATGCATCAAAGTCGCCACCTGGATATCGTGCTTTTAGCTTGTCAATATTCATTTGGATTACTTCATTAGGATCAATATTAAGTGCCATACATCCTTGCATCCAATACCACATAACATCACCTAGTTCACGTTGCATATGCCAAATGTTATCTTCGTCTAGTGGTTTGCCTTGGAATACAATTTTTTTAATAATTTCTGTAAACTCTCCGGCTTCTGCACTTAGTCCTAAACATGCCGTAAGTAGTCTTGGCATATCAGCTGTGCGTTCATTTTGTAGTGTATTCCAACGATTACTAAAATCGTTGTTGCTTTTACTTTCGTTACTGGTTACTGCATCTACGAATTCTTGATACTTGTTAAGATCAATATTTTTCAAGGGAGCCTCTTTCTATTAAGCTGTTACAAATGCTGATGGATCAACGGTAGCATGATCACCATCGGAAAATTCTTGACCGATACTTACATCATCTGGTTTTTCTTCACTGTATGCTAAAATACTATCTAGTTCTACTTTACGCATTTCCAGCTGTTCGTCTCCAGTTTCAAACTTTAGTCCTCGAGTCCATCTACCATGAGCTATTAAAATCCAATCGCCTTCTTTAAATGGATCTTTGTTGCGAGGTCCTTTAGAGTAAACTCTACCCCATCTTGGATAAATTCCTCTTGTGTTACCGTCATCGCTACTAATAATTAATCCACTTGCTGTAGTTTGTTCTCCAAACCACATATCTACTACTAATACATCTTCGCCTTTAGCACGAACATTGCCTTTGATTGCATTAATATTTTGAGCCATTTTTAGCTATCCTTTTTTACAAAGTTACCGTCTGCGTCTTCAACCCACTCATCTTCAGCTGCCGCTTCTTCCATCATCTCTTGTTCTTCTGCTGATAAATCAGGAGCCGCTTCGACAACTGGATCTTCTTTTTTTACTTTTACTTTTTTCGTCACTTTTTTTGCTGTAACAACTGGTTCTTCGACAACTGGTTCTGATGCTACTGCTTGTGCATGGTCTGCTGTACCAGCTGTTGCATAGTGATCAGAAACGATTTCTTCTCTTTTGCGTAAAATAGTTCCATTTGGACCTAGTTCGTCTCCGCGAGCATTTACTCTTGCATTTCCAACTGCTGGAGTTAGCTCATTACGTTTTCGAAGTAATTCCATATCTACTACTTTACCACGCAGACTTTTAATCTGCTTTTTACCTGGTGCTGTTTTTGACATAATTTTTGCCTCCTATTTTTATATACATACTTATCTCATGAACTCATTGAAGTCCAGGCCATACTGGATTGAGTTCACTTTATGTACTCCAATTAAATAAAGAATGTAGCTGGCAACACTAGATCCACGCCCTACACCCCAAACAATTTTATTTTCACGCATAAAGTCTACTAGATATATCATATAGCATAGCAAATCTAGCATGCCACGTTCACTATATTCTTGAAATTCTATTTCAACTCTTGCCAAAGACTCATTATCAGGACATCGTTGTTCTAACCAACTAAAAATATCCATGTTTTTATATTCGTCTGGCATAAACCATTCAGACTGTAACACATTGTCAAATTGCTTCTTGTTTACTTCTAATGGAATATACTTAGTAAGCTTTGAAAATCCTTGTGCTTCTGCAGCTTTGTTAAACAAGTCTACATCGTCATTGTCATCACACAATACAACATGGCACTTGTCCACATTTCCTGAGTAAATCATGTCGATAAGATCTTTGTTAGAGAATCTTGGAATTCCTAGTTCGTCTGTTTTCATAAGCATTAGTTTAGTTTAACTGATATTAATCAAATTGTCAAGAGAATTTTCGTCATTTCCTTGATTTTGTTGGCGTTTTAATTCTTTTATACGTCGATCTTGTAATTCAATTTTATAGATATCAAGTACATTTGCAATTTGTACTTGCACTTGTGGATTGCCAGTTAGAAAATATTTTCTTTGTAAGTCTGCAACTTTTACTTCTAACTCTTGTATTGTAAAATGATCTAAGCTATCTATAAGTGGATTTATCATTTCTAAGTGTATTGGCCTAAATATTGTGCAAATACAGTTGTTCCCTGATTATAAGTCCAAAATTTGACAAGCAAAGGATTTACTGAACTATCAATAGTTAATTGCGGAGTACTTCCTGCACCAGATACTCTAGGATAATTAGTATCATATTTAATTGTGCCGCCTCCTGATACTGTAAATGTAGCAGTTTTAGCAGTATCGTTACCAAGAATTGCTACAACCATTTCGGCATATTGTTGTCGTGCAGGCCAATCAGCTAATGCAAAAGAAATTGAAGCAGTACCAACTGGAAGATTTACGGTCATAGTTTGATAATGTCCATTTAAAAAACTTATATTTTGGCCAGCTACTACTGTGCCAACATTATGATATTGTGATGTTTGTAATTGTATATTTGCATCCGCAATATTTGTACCATTAAAATCATTGGATGCATTTAGTTTTGCTGTTGTGCTTTGTAAAGTTGATATTTCAGAGTTTGCAGTGTTTAATCCTGTTTTTATTATTGAAAAGTTATCGCGGAATCCCTGCGTATCGTTGTCAACTCCTGCAACAGGATATGTTGCGTCAATTGTATCACTTATAATATTACTGGCCATTTTATTTCCTCTACTGTTTTATTTATCGCTCTTAAACGTTAAATTGATAATTTGCGAACAATATATAACGTTCATCTTTTATATCTTCTGTTGATTTTACAATATATCTATCAATATCAAAATTTATGTTTTTTGGGTCAAACCCGTTATCTTTAATATTTTTAAGTATGTCTGCACTTTGTCCAGGTTTACAGTAACAAATAGGAATAGCTGTGACATAGTCTAGCTCTTGAAACCCTGTCTGTGAAGTACGCATCCATAAAGGTAAGTAATTTCTATCGTTACTACCTATATTCCTAATATTATTACGCATATTATCTATACTTGATATATATCTTTTATTATCTAGCCCTTGACTAACTTTGACTGCATCACTATCTATTGTAATTGGATTAGTTTTTGGACGCAATCTAAGCGGTTCAGAATCTGTAAGTTCTAGAGTTACTGTTGTAGAGCTTCCTCCTTTTAAAGTAACTTCGAAATCATTCATATCCGTGTTTACAAATTGATTTTCACTACTATCGCTACTATCTCTAGTTTGTATAATTAAACTATCTTCAGATTCTTCAAATATAAACTTAGTAACACCTCTAGTATAAACTGGTAAAGCATCATAACCTGATCTAAATCGTTGCTCGTCGTCTTTAGGACTGTATGCTATGCTATCCACAGTAATTTCATTTTTAGTAGTAATTTCAAAATTAGTTTTTGTCTTACCTTTTTTAGCATTAGCGGGATCAATAACTTCTATATAAACTACTTCATAGATATCTTTTGCTGTAGAACCTATACCTGTAGTTGCCTTTGCTGATTTAAAGTCTCCCAAGATATATTTTTTACGTTTGTGATTTTTTGCAGCAGCTGATACAAAGTTTTCTATCTTTTTTGCTTCTATTCCTGCATATACTAGCATTTCTATATTAGTCTTTATCCCAAAATTAGGATCTTGGGCTCTATAAATTTTTTCTGGTTCAAAAATAGTTCTATCTGATATAAAGTTTGCATACAATAGTCTTTCCGAATCATTTAATAAAGGACGCATATATATGTCAGTATACTTTTTTGGATCAATGTCTGTTACAGTAAGTGTAAATTTGCGATCAATTTCTGTATACAAAAATCTATCTCTTGCATTTACTGTAAAGTTATATTCTCTATCAAATGATGTATCTCCTGGAAGAACACCGTCCCAAGTTACTGCTTTCTTTTCAAAAGTTGTAAGACCTAAATCCCCTGGGACTCCAAATTGTTGTGCATTTCCCAATATTTCACCGTCCGGTGAAAGAGACATTCCAAACGGTAGTGTTCCTGTCTTAATAGTGTAAAGCATTTTAGTATCAGGCACAGTTGTTTCAGCTTCAACTTTTAAATTACTAATATAGTTTGCAGGAATACTTCCTAGATTTTTATTAGTAATCCATTTTACTGTGCTATCAATTTCACCAATAATTTTTATTGTAAATGTTTTAGTTGTACTTGGTATGTCTTTACTGTTTGCAACAATGATATCTTCACTAAATCCTTCACCTTTAAATAAACCTATACCGTAGTTGTTTCCTTGTGTTAATTGTTTCGCAAGATTAATATCAAATGTAATTCTATCTTCATTATCTCTTAGTAATCTAACATCTAGCAATGTGCTATCGTCTGTTGCAAAGTGGCTTTTAATATTCGAAACAATTCGGCTAGTTGCTGTACTAGGAACATGTATTCTCCATCGGGTAATTTCGTCATTCATTACTTGCACATATGCTGTTCCATTATATGCAGATTCTAATACTTGCCTTGTAGCTTCAACTCTATCAGCAACAGACATAGTATTTACGGTTTCTGCAATTTGTGTCCAGTTTGCAGCAGTAAATGTATGATTATTTCCATTTGCTACTACTGTGTGTGCAACTATACATCTATAAATAAACCCGTTACCGCCAGTTGCAGTTACATTTTTAACTATATCACCAACAAAATAGTTAGTACCAACTGTTATATCTCTAGGAATACCTACCGGATAAATTTCATCATTAGCTGGAGATAGTTGTTGTATTTCATATTCTATATAAGGAGTAATACTTACTATTTTATATTGCTCTGTTTCCGAAAATTTCAAAAATCTTTGATTATATTTTTCTTTTTCTGCTTGATTTAAGCGATTAACGAATGCATATGATTGTCCAATTATTGCTGTTCTACTTGGAACTAAGCTAATACTAGGTGCTATCGTTTGATCAACAAAAATTACATCGTATGCAGTATTACTATCGTCGACATTAGTTACTTTGTATAAATTGTTGCCTAGTAATATTTGTCTTCCGTTAAGTTCAAATAAATCATTAACTCCGTCTAGTGATCCGGTTAGATTAATTTTTCCAATCTTAAAACTAGTATTACCCATAAGTGTATCTTCATAGAAAGTACCAGCTATACTAACACTTTCTAAGTCTGTTGTAATTCTAGTAGCACGTACTGTAAACTTATAGTCATTTGTAACTGCTGTTTGGTAAGGAATATTGCCAACTAGTTCTCCTAATTTTGAGTCTAATACTAAACCAGGAGGAACAATACTTTTAGATCCGTCATCATTTACATCTTCTAATGTAAATGTCATTATTCCTTCAAGTGTATTATTATCTACTACATCTAAGTATATTGTTTGATAGTTGTTTGCTCGCCTAAATCCTAAATCTCCTGGAGTTATCCATGTAGGCTGTCTTATGTTTGTATTATCAGCTTTGAATACACCGCTACTTGCTGTTAATAGTGTATTATCTGCTTTTAAATAATCATCACCTACAACATAAATTTGAAATTCTCTTTTAACAAATGATTCCCCGTCTGTTACTGTTACTCTAAAAGGATAATATCTATTAAGTTTTCTAGGATTAACAGTTGGTTCATTGTAATCATAGTTTTGACTATCATAAAAGAAACTTGAAAAGCCATTTGAGCTTACAGTGCCGTAATCCAATGGTAACGAACCATAGCCGTAATCATCCTGATCATATCCACCACCTTCAAATCGTTTATCTAATGACAAAAGAGGATCAGTAATACCTGTTAGAAGCCCGCTCTCTGACATAGTTATTCCGGGAGGTAACGTTCCGTCACCTTCTGCAATAAAGAAACTAAGCTCATCTCCTGCTGGCAAATCTGTATCAGTTGCAGACAATTGAAAGTTTATTCTTGCACTATCTAATATGTAATATGTATTGTTAGGGCCTACTGATAAGTCACCAGCTGGTGTATTCCATACAGGATCATCAGGACCTGTTACTGCAAATTCGATAGTTCTATCTTCCCATAGCCCTTTGTGTGTAGCACGTATAGTAGCTGTAAATATTTTATCATATGCTACTTCGTATACAGTACCTACAACACTTGTGCCTTCAATTCTAGTTCCTGCTGGCAAGCTACCACTAATAACTTCTAATGTAGGTGTTACACCGTTTGCAAGTGGCATTTTTATATCAACAACACTACGTTCAATTAAATTTGTAAGTTTCGTTCCTGTTGGTACATTCCATAATGCACTTTGTAATAATCTAGTATCTAAAGTATTTTGATCCACGTCTTGTATTAGTGATCTATTTTGCTTTGTTTCATTACCAAATATATATGGGTAACTAGGTTTAACTGCATTTATTCCAATATTTTCTGTTGTTTTTTCAAATGTTAAAAAGTAAGCATAAGTTCCATCTGGAAAGTCAGGTGTAATAGTATACCTTCCGTTATATCTATCTAGTGTGCCAAATCCTTCTTTAAATTCAAAATCTTGTATAAATGATCCTGCGTCTAGTGTAATAGTACCAACATTTTCAATTGTAACAGTTTTATCGTATCCACAATCTCTAGGTCGATGATTATCATTTGGAAATACCTTATAGCTAGAAGTCATTTGTATAACAGGAGTGTTGATGTCAGTTGCAGTAGTATAGCCGTATGGACCATAAATTGGATAGCCGTCAAAACAATATCCAATTATTTTACTATGACCGTCTATATGCCTAAACTTATCTCCATTAAAATCTGTCAAGTTGTAATATGAATTAGAACTATAAACTTTATTATTATTCCATGCATTGTATAAAAAGGAGCCGTTATGATAATGATAGCTACCATTAAGTTCGGGATGGCCGCCGGCTTGATCTACACCATATGCTACACCTAAGTGTGATGCATTGTAATTAAATCCAATAGGTGGAAATTCATTAGTGTTAGGGAGTGAATGATCTCCAGCACTAGGATTAGTTGCTAATACTCCATTAGCAAAAATACCCATTCCTCCTAGTTGTGTAGGCTGAGGATTTGCTGTATTTTCACCTGCTCTGTTTTTAAATTTAAACTTGTAATCTTGATCTTTAATAAAGTTAGGGTTTACACCAAATGATCTCACACTTGTATTGGTAAACTCTTGACCCGCAAGTGCTGGATAAGGGTCGCCATTACTTATAGCTGTAACAGTTTGTCCATCTGTAGTAAACTCTGTAGTGCTAGGATATGTTCCAGTTGTATCACTTATATTAAGAGTACCAGGTACCCATTTAGTTTTAGATATTGCACTAGGTGCATCAGGTTGATCATTATGAATAAATGCAAAGTTGCTACTTACTAGCGTTTTAATAGCAGCAGTTACTTCGTGTCCTTCTGGATATTTGTAGTGTAAAACATCTCCATGTGGTGTATCATATGTGTACTTAAAAGTTCCGCCAACATCAGCTGCGCCTACGTTATCTGGTATCTGTGGTAGTAATGGATTGTATCCTTGACTTTTAGCTACTGCATATGCACTTGCTTGTGCTGACAAAAATGTATAACCAAACTCGGTCTTAAAACCTCCAGCATATGGAAAACCTCCGTCAGTAAGCCCATGAAAATTTATAAATTTTCTAGGTTTAAATGGCAGTCTAATTATAGGAAAGTTAGTTGTGCTAGTACCAGTTGAAATTTCATTGGTTGGTATATGGAAATTACCTTCTCTATACATTAAGGTAGAAAACGTAGTTGCAATGGTAACAATTTGGTCTATACCAGATTCGTCTAATGATATATAAGCTCTATTAGCTAATGCGGCTCCGTTACTAAAACCTATAATTCTAATTTTACTACCATCTACGTTTTCGTAAGCTTTTAGTTTTGCACACAACTCTTGTAGCATAGATAAGTCAGGTGCTTTACTTTCTTCGTGATGAGTATTCCAGCTGTTTAAATATCCTGTAGGTGCAATCAAAATATGATCTGGTAATATAGAGTTCCAACTATTTAATTCGGTTTGGCCAGATCCACCTAAGCCGTGTAATAATATAGCAACAGGAATTCGTTTTCCATTTAAAGAACTTAAAGTTGGAACTCTTATTGCAATTGGATATGTAAATCCAGTAGGTTGCTGGAACCAAGTTTTAGTTATGGTAATATTTGAATTCGATAGTAGTTTTGCCATAGTTAATTCCTTACTACGTATTTATCGGAATTAATTTATACAGCGATTGCGCCAAAATCTGCTATAGTGTTAGCTGGCGAAGTTATAGTTCCGAAGTCTTGATCAGTTTGAGCAACTAAGAAATCAATAATATTATTAACAGTTGTGTTAAAAGCACCTAAATCCATATTCTCAAAGTATGGTGTTAGAGTAGCTGGATCTGTACCGTTAATTAATCCTGTTACGTTACCTGTTAAATTACCTGTAATACCTGTTGAAGTAATAGTTCCAAGATTAGTAATATTAAAACCTGCTCCATCTAAGTGACCACCTAGTGCTGGAGTTGTATCTTCTGATAATTCTGCTACATCTGATTTATTTGCAAGTTCAACCCAAACACCACCATGGGCATAGTAAGCTCCGCCTGTACCGTGAACATGTGCAAACATGCCATGATATGAACTAGCACTTGGTAGATCTGCTAGAGAATTATATACATTACTAAATTTGAGTCTAGCATCACCGAAATCATATTCTTTTGTAACATAAGCATCGCCAGTTACGGCAGTTTGTGTAAAATCATAAACTTTATCATTAGCAATAGTAATGTTATTATCTGTAGCAGTAAGCGTAATCCCAGATCCGCCTACTATCTTCTTAAATCTTAAATCGTAATTTACTTTTTCTTTGTATAGACCTTCGCCTGTAGCACCAAGATTGCTTACCGTAGTTTGTTCATCATCACGTAAATCTAATTCATTAAAATTTGCATTTACTTTTACAAACGCTTCACGTAGATCGTCACCAGTACCGTCGTTTGCTGTATTTCCTAAATTTACTAGTTGTATTGCCATCTGTTTTTCCTTGTTATACTATTTATGCAGCTCTTATCGCCATGTAGATAAAGTCAATACCACCGTTGTTCATGCCGGCGTTGCCTGCCTGTGTTATTTTAAATCCTGTATTAGTAAAGTTTATAAGTGATGCCGCTGCTTCAGCATCTTGAGTATCTGAATAAAGATACTGATCGTTGCCGCCAGTAACTACACCTCTAACAGAATCAAGTATATACCA
>MDTB01056565.1_pt1 | contig 10645 bp, 15 predicted proteins | sample 811161 | NCBI WGS metagenome assembly MDTB01 (sample SAMN05326650, study PRJNA326480) | marine metagenome | isolation source: seawater | place: Mediterranean Sea | collected 2009
AATAATTGGTAAGTCTTCTCTAAATACATGCAATTTATTAGTTAAAACGGTTTTTGATACTGTAATTTTATTGTGTGGAAATACAAATTCATCTTCTTTCGAAAGTTTGAGCGAGTTAAGTAAACAATAACGATTATAAGCGAATTTTCTGTTTTTATGCTTGATAATAACAAGATTTTCTGGATAATTAGCAATTATGTTTATGGAACGGTTTCTTTTTACACCCCATTGATGTAAACCACCAATTATAGTTTTATTAATGGGTTCAATTCCGGATAGGTTTTCAATATCATACAAATTTTTTGAATTAATCAGATACAACCACTTCAATTTTTTAATAGGATTAATTGAATTTTTGAAAGAGATTTCCTCTACAATAGGATTTTGATCAACCCTAAACACACTATAAATACTATTATGTAATGGATAGTCAAAGCCTAAAACCTTATCTCTATATGTGTAACTGTTTTTAATTAATAACTCATCAATACTAAGTAATTTATTAAAATAATCTAGTAATGTCTTATCTTCATCCAAAGTTATTGTTATTGATTTATTAACTAAGTGATTAGTTAAGTTTAATTTTATTGAATACGTTATCATAAAATATTATAAAAATTTATATTTAAATATTAATTTAATTTATTACTAACATAATTAATATTGTTTTCATCCAGTAAATTATGTAATAAAATTATTTCTTCTTGCTGACTTCGGATTATTCTGTATGCAAGATGAATCATAAAATCATTCTTTGTATTCTTGAGTAATTTCTTACTCATATCAACTGCAACTTGATGATGAGGAATCATATGCTCAATATACATTCTATCCGTTATTTTCATGTGTTCCATGTGTTTCATATGAGCTTTTGGATCAAAAAATAAAGGATCACAATAAACTTTAGATATATTTAAATAATTTGGTTTAATAAAATCTGAAACCATTGAAATATAATGCCTGTTCATTTCTGTCTGATGACTTGATTTTTTTGGTAAAAATTTTAAAAAATGCTTCATTAAATTTATCTCATAATTTTGAACCCACATAAGTTTTCTTATAATATGATGCATAGTTGGATTTTTGGTTTTTTTCTGTAAGAGAATACTCATATCAATAGCAACTTGATGATGCGGTATCATGTGTTTAAGGTATTCTTCATCAGTTATTTCATAACTACATGCTTCCTCATTAAAATGTTCTATATCATTTTTTAGAAATAGTATAGATATAAAAATAATTATAACAAATATAATAGATAAAAGTTTCATATATATTATACTTGTAAAATTTTTATTTATGATTTATTGAAATATTCAAAAATTAATTTTTGTTTATTATTTTGTTTATCATTTTGCACAAGAAATTTTGTTTTTTTAAGATTTGTGATTATATAGCGAGAGTTATTGAAAGAAATATCGCAATTTTTAGATATATTTTTTGCCAATTTTATTCGAGAATATTCCTTAATATGTGGATTTAATTCAATATAAGTTTTAACTATGTTTACATACTGAAGTGCATTATTATAATTTTTACTATAATTATAACCTTTCATAATTTTATGTATTCTTCGCCTTGGTTGTAATTTTTTTTTACCATCATCACGTATATAAATTATATTTTTTTCAGGACAAGTTTTACTATGCAATTTATTAATATGACTGTATGTTTCATTATTTGGAGTAATTTTAGAATATCTCATGTTATCGTATAAAAAAATTACAGCATTCATTTCATGTAAATTAGAACATTGTTCAATTAATATGTTATATTCTTTTAAAGTATATGAATTATTTTTGTTATATAATGCATAAATTTTTTCTTTTAATATATCTATATCCATACATATTCTTAGGTTTTATTCAATCTATTTAATACTTAACGGTCTTAATAACTATTATTGTTATTGCCACAATTAATATTGTGTTATCATGAGTTAACTTTAATATTCTTCCATAAAGTGTGTCTTTATTGTTAAAATAAGTATTATCAACAGAACGTTTTCCATTTAATTCATTAAAAAGTTGTGTCGTTAATTCTACAACTGATATAAATAGTACCCAAATTAATATGTCACTTGACATATCTATTTTATTTTTACTATTATATAAAATAACACTTGCAAAAATCATGATATTTTTAATTGTATCTGCTGCAATATCATACAATGCTCCAAACTTTGTTTTTTTATTACATTTTCTTGCTATAGCACCATCCAAACAATCAAGTAATTGTATAATAAGAGCTAAAAAAATTGCTCTATATTTACATCCTGAATAAATTATATTATACGATAATACAACTGTCAATAGTATACCTAAAGTTGTTACAAAATTAGGAGATAAAAAACAAGTTTTTTTGGCAATAGGATTTACTATGTATTTATAAATATAAAAATCAATACCTTCATCAGGTTCAGGCATTTGTATATATATATATATCAGTTAATAAATCTACAACCATTTTTTTATCTTTTGATATTTTAAATGGATAATTTTTCTATAGAAAAAAAAGATAATATATCAACATTTATATATTTTAGAAATAGCTATTTTGAAGATTTAATTATAAGTTATTTTATATATTTTATAATTTTCATTGCGTATCTTGAGATAAGTCCTAAGTTAAAAAATGTATGGATACGGTGTAATTCGGATAATGTTTTACAAATTTGCCCTGCCGGTATTTGGAACATGTTAAAAAAACCATTTAGCAATATTTATTTTTGGTATCCTCAATTTTGGGATTTAAATTACTATATAGGTGGTCTGATATTTTCAGCATTAAGAATATTTTTATCTAATAATAACTGATAATAAGTTAGATAATTTGATTATTAAATATAGAATAGATATACCATATTTACACGTAAGAATATATAATAAATTTTAATATTATAGTAAGTAAAAGCTTACTAAATAAATACAGAATGATTAAATATATTTTTATTTATATATATAAATGAGAGAACTCATAATTGTGTCTGTAATTTTACTCGTTCTTGATTTCACTTATTTATCTAATTTCGGTGCAAAGCCATTTCTAAATATGGTAGAAAAAATTCAAAATGAAAAAACAATTCTTAAACTGCCGGCTGCGGCAATGTCATATGTATTACTTATATTAGCCGTTCATCAAATAGTTCTAGAAAAACCAGATAATTATCAGCGAGCATTTATAATTGGTTTAATTATTTATGGAGTTTTTGATGCAACTAATATGGCATTATTTAATAAATACGATATTACTGTAGCAATTGAAGATTCAATTTGGGGAGGAGTATTATTTGCAACTACATTATATATCTATAATTATGCAACTAATATAAATATTAGGTGAATTCAAATAACTAAAATGCAATAATTTAATAAAATTTATTTATATCCATAATATAATGAATATGAATAAATATGTATGGAAAAATAGAGTTCTCCTCGTTAAAACATCTAATTATACAAATAAATGGTACAAGAATATTAAACAAGTTTATCAAGACAATATTAAGGAATTTCACAAGAGATATCTCAAACTTGTAATAAAAAGAAATAAAACATATGATAATAGTATTGAATTAATTGGATTTGATGGAAAGATAAAAAAAACGTATAAAAATATTAATGTTTCTAGTATAATATCTACTATTGATGCTATGCCACTTGGAACTCTTATGAAAAATAATAAAAAAATAAAGCCTGTTAATCTGTCTTTATATTCTGATTACAATAAAAAAACTACTACTCCTGGATTAGGATTTAAAAACAAACAAAAAGCAATTGACACACTGAAGATAATAGATAATCGAGATATAAAATATAAAAAAAGCGTTGTAACTACTATGATAGGTCGTGCAAAACATCATCCACATAAAACTAATGATATGGAAGAAGCCATTAAGGTATTTGAAAACTGGCTTAAAAATAATTAATTTTTACATTTGCGTTTATACATTGCTGTTTTATTCAATGATGAATTATTTTTAGCAAAATTACAGTAGTTTTTAACTAATTTTTTAGATTTATTATCTCCTGTATCACATTCTGATACCAACGATTCTACACCAGAAACGATTTGGTCGGATACCTCGTATCCATTCCATTTGTTCCAACCTTCCGAAAATTTACTCACATATCTATCACTCAAAGAAATTTTAGGAATTGCATCACATTTTAACTTTTTACCCGATTTTCTTGGTTTTGTATTATATAATGACCATGCTCCTAAACAAACACAATGATTATCATTACCTCTTTTATCTGACCAATTACTCTGCCCTGTTGATTCTGAAAATAGGGGTGCATTATTAGCTATATTATCAATACAAATTTGATGAACGCCACCTCCTTTCTCACTACACTTAAATTCATCATCCCATGAACCTTGAGACATAGAAGATGACCCACATGGTTCAAGAGGTTCATCATAAATATTTAACATATAATTATCAAATTGCTCATAATTATATGCACGTGGTTTTTTGTGATGTTTTCTAGGATGAGGATTTTTACAATTAATATTGAGTGGACATGTTTTTGCATTAACACCTGATTTTCCACATAATTTACAACGCGGCATTTATTTATATATATTTAATAAAATAATTTGTGGGGATGAAATAATGAATATGGATTTTCAATATCACAGATTAAAACAATTCTAATTGAATTGTCAGACTTAACAAATTTATGTGGATATGTATCATCAAACATAAATGATGATGAGTAATCTAATCTATTACCCATAACTTCGAGGTACGAAGAATTTGGCTTTACTATTAAAGGATAATGATATCTTAATAATCCATTATATGGACCTCTGTGATAAGGTATAATTTTTTTATTATACATAATGCTTAGAAAACAAGTTTTGATATTCGGATGGCATTTTAATAAATTATTAATAGATTTGAACTTACTACAATTATCTTTATTTAATTTATTTTCCATCTTAAAAAATATATATTTATAATTTTTATCTTTTGAAAGCATGGCTGATGTACTATGGGCCATAATTTGACTTTGATTACGATATTTATAGAATTCTTTCAGTATAGATTTTTTGTTTTTTTCTAAAAATTTTGTCAATTGTTTGTTATCTGTTGTGTAAATATATTTATCAGCTATTAATCTTTGTAAAGTATTGTGTATTCCATAGAGAATTTGCTTAGGAAAAAATTGTATATAATAAGAATAAATACTATGAGGAATTATATATGTTCTATCTGATTCTATTAAAAAAAAAATAATAAATAAAATAATTATTAAAATTAAAAACATTTTTATATTATAATATAATATAAAATGCCTGGATACGGAGGATCATCAAGTATGGTAGGGGCGGGAATCGAAATGGAAAAATACGCCCAACACGGAAAACATGGAAAACATGGAAAACACGGAAAACATGATAAGCATGACAAACATGATAATGGAAAGCATCATGAAACCAAAGAAGGATTTATGGATGTTATGGCTATGGATATATCAAGTAAATTAAACTTAATTATAGTCCTTCTTGGATTACTTGTAGCTATGAAAATTCATACTTGTGTAAAAAAATAATTTTATAATAATTAATAGTAGAGAATTATAGTAACATTATTATAGTAACTCTATATACGTAGAATAATATTATTTTGAATAATTTACTACATAATATAAGATAATAATATAATGATATAATATATGGAATCTGTTATTTATCTACTGGCATTTGTTATAAGTATAATTGTTTTATCTAAATCAGGACTCAAAGAAGTAGCCTGGGCTTTAGTTTTAATGCCTATTATGGTTATATTTCTGATTATAATAGTTATATGGCAAATAAAAAAAATGATAGATGATTCAAAAAAAACCTATTTAGATATTCTTAAAGAGAAAGCACATGAAGCTAAAAAAGAATCAATAAAGTCGGATGCAGATGCTAAAATATCTGAATTAGAAAAAAATATAGTTTTAAGTGAGAATGTAGATGATATTAAATCTAATTCAGAAAATACAGATGTTTCAGTTGCAAAAAAAGATAACAGTGATTGTTTTATGGCTGGACAAAACAAAAATGCACCCGGCGATCATATTGGTAATAAGTCATGTAGAGAAAATAAATTATTTATGAATGATAGATGTAAAAGTAAATGTGGTGTAAAAACAGATGTAGGTATGGATATTTGCTGTAACGAAACTTGCTGCGAAAATAAAAATGTTATAATTAAACAAGACGATAAAGAACAATATTTTGAAAATGATACGGATCTTGAAAAAGTATATGACCAAATAAGGGACAAATCCGATAACATAGGTAATGAACAAACTGAAAAATACTTTAATTATGATCCTAGTGAACCTAAGGAACTCAACTACAAAAATTTTGTATAATATTTATATTAAATTTTGTAATATGGATATTAGGCAGTTTCTATATACCCATGTATAATGGGTGTAATTTTAAATCTTTTAATAATAAGATGTCTTTCATTCTGGTCATTATTTTTGAATAAATTAATTATATTTTGTGTACATGTATCTATCAACCTTTCACCGTTCATAGAGTGTAATAAATCACCCGATTGTAGTATGTGAGAAACCGTACTATGTTGTCTAAATGAACTAACAATGTATTCATCATCGTCTGTTTTTTCAAGAATTATACCTAATATACCTTTGGGTAATATTATATCTAAAAACTCAAATTCATTACTTGCTTCTGCTTCCGTATCTGAATCAGTTTCATAATCAAAATTTTCCAGTATAGAATCCATTATAATATATATTTTTATATTCTTTAGATACATTTTATCATAACATTTATTCCAAATATCTTTTCATTTTATACCTCTTAAATAACGTGTATTCTGGGTTATACATAGCTCGTCTATAAATGCGTTGAATTTTTATAGCTTTAATAATTTTAATTCTTAATTTATTTATCCATCGTTTTCTTGCAATAATCATATTGTTATGTGTTAAATAAATCGGTTTTATCTCTTTTAAAAATTGATAATATAGGGTTGGACCAAGTGAATTATTTTCACATAGTTTGTTAAAATTCCATTCTTTAGTTTTATATTTACATATAAATTCTTCAGTAATAGATGGATTAGAGGACATTTTATACCAATTCCATTCGATATCCAGATTAGCTTCAATTATATCTGGAGTTATATTTTTATTTTGTGATAATCCAGAAATATCCCAAGGATATGCTTTATAAGTACAATATATTTCCCAGGTAACTGATGGATGACGACTTATAATTTTCCATAAGTTACAACTAATATTGGTATGTTTTGTAATAAAGTCATTAAGTTCAAACCATGTCAGTGTACTAAATGATTCTATGCAATCTATTGGATTATTACACATATATATGGCTGTATCATTACCATAATATTTTTTTATTAATGATATGTATGTATTAAAATGAATAGAAGAATTTTTTCCTAAATTATAAATATTCCATTTTTTTTTAGTCAGAGTATCTAATATATATTTTTCACTGAAATTATTATTTCTCGATATAACTTGATAGTCCCAATTCAAGTGAGGATATCTGTCAATATGTTCTGGTTTTAAGGCATTATTCATTGATAATAGAGTACTTAATGTTGTTTTATCAAGTGAAGTTAATTTAATATAATCATCAATGTTTATGTTAGAATTTGTGGCCAAAAATACATCGTAACTACTAAACTTGTCTTCTTTTATTTTATTAATATCAAGATATATTATACCGTATAAACACTGCCAAAAGAATTCCTTATTATGATTTAGATTATGTTGACTAATAATATTAATAAACTTCCAGTAAGTATTAGACCATTCATTGCATAAATATTTATAAGAATATATGGCTTTCATATTACTATAAATATCAAAAGTTGTCATTTTTCAATTAAAAAAAGTTATAATTTTAAATCAAATTATTATTATGATTCATAAAATTTATTTATATTTTTTTGTGCAAGTTTATATGTAGGATCACATGTACATTTACGCCAAATTCTCTGTATTTGTAATGCCTTTATCCATTCTAACCTGTATTTCTTTATCCAAACTTCTTTTCCTAAATTAATATCAATAATATCAGTATAAGACGTATAATTACATCCGATTTCAATATCTGTGTTTTCTAAAAGTGAGTCTAAAGTGATGTTCGAATTTTTAATAATTCTACTGATATTCCATGGTTTATCACTGAACTTTTGTATTACATCTAAGGTTATTCTTGGATTATTTGATATTTCAGACCAACACCATTCTATATCATCATTATCTATCATAACTGAAAAATCAAAATTGGGGTTTTTTGATAATGAATAAATTAAAGTTGTTTTGCTTATATATGAATTTGTTAAATTAATATAATAATTTTTAAACAGAAATACCAAATCTTTAAAAGGTATAGATGATAATCGAAATATATAATCCCAATTAAATATTTTTTTAATATACTTAATAACAAAATCAATTGTTAAATCATTTCTTTCTGAAATTTTGTACCAAGACCAAGTTTTATAAGAATATTTATCTATAAAATCTAATGTAATATTTGTATTCAATGATAAATATCCCCAATCCCAGCTTTGATTAATATGCTTTTCAATAAAATTTTCAGTACATACAACAGATGTATTGTGGCTTATTACAATCCAATTCCAAGGTTTGTATAAATATTTATCTATTAGTGATGTATCGATAAATTTTCTTGATGATATTGTGTTCCAATTCCATTTTTGATGTATATTTTTTATGAAAAACTCACGAGTTAAATTAGGATTATAACTGATATAGGACCACTGCCAGTCAATTTCTGGATGATTATCTATATTAGTTGTATAAATAGCTTCACTTGATGATAAGTTTAAAATAATACATAAATAATCTTTACAAGTATTTTTATTTAATAATCCATGCTTTCTGAAATTTTCTAATATGTGTTCAGCATATGCAATATTCAAATCATGATACCTCATTAGTTATATAAAAGACTTATCTTTAATTAATTAGAATTAATTTTATTACCTGTAATATTGTAAATAAATAGGTTTTAATGATACGATGACCTTCCACAGATGAATCATCTACATCAACAATCATTTTGCATTTATAATTAAATAATAGCCATGATATTTGTACTGATAATAAAATTGATAAACTATTATAAATAACGTATTTATCGTTTGAAAATATTGATAAGATACATAAAATTCTTAATATTTCATGAGTAACTTTAATAATTGTATTTCTAGATTCAGTCATTATCTTGGTGTTATTGCGTAAAAACAAAAATATAGAAAAATTAATAATATGAATTACTAAAAATATTTTAGTAATGTTTGATAATGGTAAAATTAATGTTATTAATGCAACTAAATAATTTAATATTACTGAAAAATACCATATCTTCATACACCAATCAGATTTAAAACTAAGATTCATTATTATTATATATATATATAAATATGAATTATTCTATACTTAAAAAATTATGCATGATTCCATCACCATCTGGATATGAGAAAAAAATAGTGGATTATATATGTGGCTATAAATATAAAAATTTTATATCAAGTAAATCAAAAGTCAATTCATGTACATTTGAATCTAAAACAAATCATAATAAAACTATTTTGGTTGATGCTCATATTGATCAAGTTCATCTAAGAATAATACGTTTTCATGATGATGGGTTCGCGGTAGTACAAACTATCGGTTTAAGGCGTAATGTTGTATTAGGCACTATTGTGACTGATATTAGTGGTAAATATTCAGGAGTAATCTGTACTATGCCACCTCATATTCGTCTTGAAACTACTGATGAAATCAAAAATCATCCAAGATACTACGTGGATTTTGGTATGAATAAGAAACAAATTCAAAAAATATTTACAGTTGGAGACCCTCTAATGTACAAACAACATTATACTGAACTTTCATCTAGTACCTTATCAAGTACAGGTCTTGATAATAAAGTATCTGTATTCATATTACTTGAATTACTAAAATATTTTGATAAAAATATCAAAGAATTAAAATGCAATTTAATAATGCATTTTTCATCACGTGAAGAAGTTGGTTTAGGTAGTTTTGCAGAAACCGATAAAAAAAATATTGATACAATAATAGTTGTAGATACACCATTAGCAACTGATATACCTAATATACCTAACAATATAACAGGTATAAATCGACTTGACGGTGGTCCAATTATATCCCGTAATTTGAGTGATAATGTTATTGTCGGAAATAAATTTATGCATTTGGGTAAAAAACATAAAATTAAGTATCAAACTAATTTTTCATATGGAAGTGGTGGTACCAATGCAAAGCACTATACTAAATTTAATGATTCATTTGTTCAAGATATTGGAACACCAGTAAGAAATATGCATAGTCCAGTTGAAGTTGTTAATAAAAAATCTCTTGAAAATACATTTAAGATACTTAAAATGTATTTAAAATCATAGAAAATATAAATTATAATATTTTAATAAAAAAATTACTAAAATATTAATCTTCTTTTTTATTGGTTTTTGAACGTGTCTGTATACCTTCATATTCAGTTACAATTTCTTTTGAGCTTCTTTTAACTTGTCTATTATTTTCTGTTATATCATCATAAGTATTCTCTTCTTGACTATCATTAT
>MDTB01065481.1_pt1 | contig 10645 bp, 10 predicted proteins | sample 811161 | NCBI WGS metagenome assembly MDTB01 (sample SAMN05326650, study PRJNA326480) | marine metagenome | isolation source: seawater | place: Mediterranean Sea | collected 2009
ATTTAAATTTTAAAAATTATTTAGGATATTTTATTTAAATTTATAATTGTTCGGCTTTCACCTACCTCAAATCGAGCAATTATTTTCATACCTCCATCCATCCATTCATTCGAATCTAAGCGCAGGTAATACCCTGCTTCTACAACGTACGTTTCAGTGAGACGTGAAGGTTGTTGTGCCAAGAGCAAAACAAAATGATGATCAATAATAAAAAAAAGTTGGCAGCGGGAGCTGCTGTCATGATCGGTGGTGCAAGCAAGGCACTCATCGGGGTTACAGGACTGTTGTATGACGAGTCGGTTTTTGGGACCGTAGCGGACGGAGGTGAGTGCTACGTCCATCATTATTGCGCTGGAAATTCATAGTGCGAGTGTGCGGGGGCGGAAGGCAACTCGATGTATGTACATGAGGTAAAACTTTGTGCAGATGGCGCCATGTCTGTGTGTGACTGGGACGGTACCGGCACAGCGCTGAGCAACATTCCGTGTGATGACTATCATGACTGCAGGCCGTATACTGACGAGGGGTTTGACGAAAGTAAGACTGAGTGCACGTGTGCTGACGGCACTTCGAATTTTGGGAGGAGTCACGGCACGTGGTGCGTCGACAAAGAGAGAGATGATTACTCTTTATTTCCGCTTTTATTTAAGTATTTATTATTAGTAATTATTAAGGTTACGGTTATTTACATTTTTACATTTGAAGATTCTTGACTCAAGTGGGGAGCTTCAGGGTGATACAAGACTTAGTAGCAGCAGGTGAGTCTCGGGCTTCAGCTGTGTGCGTTGCGTCTACCAAGAAGGCAAACGGGGAAGCGTGTGGACTTGACACGTCCGGTTCGTGGTTTGGCTGATCGCATGCTGGGCGGGAGGAGTGCACAAGCGGATACTGCGGATGTCCATCTGGGACGGTACTGTACCAAAGGAGCAGTATCCACGATAGGCAAAACTGGGGATGGTGTCAAACTGTTGACGACTCGGGCGTGGCATCACAGTGGAGGTATTGCGAGGGGGATGGTACGACTCAATGTTGGACAGACGATGAGTGTCCTGGCGCGGACAATAAGTGCGGTGCTTGTCCTGACGGCACTGCTTTAATCGAAACCGCGCGTCTGTCAAAAACGCGATCCAAATGGGAGAATACATAAAAAAAATCAAGAAATAATCGAAACTAATCAAAAGTAATAACAAACAAAGGTATCGAAGTTCTTTTTTGAAACGCGGCCTCGATGGGGGGAATACAACACATATGGCATGTTTGCCACCTTCGGTACTTCGCGGTGACTTCCAAGCATATAAGAAACCGTGGTTATACTCGCAGGCTCAAGGGCTCACGTGTCAGCCTCGTCCTGGAGGTGACATTCAGCAAGGCGAAATGTGTACAGACTGGTATAGTCGCCTTTGGCAATTCGCCGAAAAACTAGGCAAAATTTCGAAACAGGTCAAAAAATGGCTTAAAAAATATCTAAACAAGTCAATTAATTTCCAAATAAGAAGTTAAATTGAATTTTTAAACTATTGCTAGAAGCGGTGGTATACTTGCTTTGGGAGTCAGTATGATTCCGCGTTTGGTAAGCACGGTATCCGAACGCGCTTTCACTGCGCGTTTTTTTTGTCGATCTCGATTTTTTTCAGTTATTTCTAGATATGTTTAAATTGATAATTTTAGATCATTTTTTTCAATTTTTTACGTAAGAATCATTCAATATCATTATCAATAATGAATTCGTGCTTAAAAAATGTAAAGCCAAAACTTCTAAAACAATACGTCAATAAACCTCCAAAAGGACGAACGCGATAATTACCTCACCTCCCATCCACCCCCCCTCATTTCATATCGTCATTTTAAAATGCAGGTGCGGTTGTTGAAGCTTTGACAGAGTGATGAAATATCAGGCAGCATGTCCGGAGGTTGGGATGACGGCAACATGCCGGCACAAGACCATTTCAAAAAAGGAGAATTTGTAATTCCTTTTGAATAAGTACTTTTTAATTGTTTTGAATTGAAGATTTGAATTGTTTTTAATCGTTTTTTCAATTTTTTTTGCTGTGTTTGACATTCAATTACTTAAGTACTTAATAAGCGGTGACGCTAAAAAATAAAATTCAGGAGTGCATTCTAAATTAAGCAAGTAAGTAAGTACTCTTTTTCTTTTCTTTTGTTACGTGGTAATAAGACCGATGGTGTCTCAACGGGCATGCCATGTGACAATCAGTTTAGGCACTGCAACGATGGGGAGGAATGTCGTTGTGATGATTGTCCACACGCGTACTGTCGTGACTTTCCAAAGAAAACTTTCCGCGCTTCGCTTAGCCATGCCCCAGCAAGTCAAAACAACTCAAAACAAAGCAGGAAAGTTAATATTATAATAAACTAATGAGAAATTGCTTGAAGCGGAAATTTTCCTACTGTGGTGAGCCCCATACCCCTGTGGAAGAGCGCACTGAGAATAGGCCCTTATCGGGTAAGTTTTATTAAATGCTCAAGATAAAAAACAAAGTTAGTAATCATTAAAAGAAAAAGTTGTCCTTTAGCCTGTAGAGAAACTTGCTTCAAGTAGAAACACGATCTGCCTTGACCCATATAGAACGCGTCCAAAAGGTGAAGACTGCCACGACAACATGCGGAAGGCTTCCACATCTTGAAAGTACGCACGCTACAGTACGAAATATGCGACGCGGCTCGAAACTATAAAAGTGCCTTGAAATCAAAATTAAAATCAAAAATACGCGATTGAAATTCGATGAAAGTTCGAAATTATTTTTTTGAGTTTTTTTGAGTTTTTTTGTTGAGTTTTTTGAATTTTTTTGAGTTTTTTTGTTGAGTTTTTTTGATTTTTTTTTGAGTTTTTTTGAGTTATTTTGAGTATTTTAAACGTAAGAAACTCACTACCTAGTATTTAAAACGTGGGTCTACTTGTGCCACATGGAATCCAGAGATTCTAGAGTGGAGATATGAAAACCGATGCGATTGAGACCGCGTCTGATAGAGGCTTTCTAAGATTTTTATGAATTTTTATAGGTATAAAGTTTGGGTTTATTCTGTGCGCAAAAGAAAAAAAAATTTGTTAAAAATTGACTATTAATTTCTAGAAAGTATAGAAAGTAATAAAAACTGAGATCAGCTCGAATTAAAAACGCATTCGGATATCATGCTTTTGAAACACGGGATTGTGAGATTCCGGATGCTGACTTTAGCCACTATACCCCCGCTATAGAAATATGTAGATGTAAGTAAATATTTTTTTTAGATTTTTTGGATTCTCGGAATTTTTGGATTCATTTTCTTCGTAGAAAATTCTCCCAAAAAGTATAAACAAATTTCACCAGAAAGCGGACAAAATCACAAATTATCACAAGCTTTTCGAACGCGGAAGAACTTTGGTTTATTGTCCAGGTACCGGATATTCCCTTATAGGAGAAAGTACGGTATGCGTTGGGGGAAACAACGCTGGTTCCAAGTGCTCGTGCAGTTCCACGTACGCTAAGCAAGTCTTTTTCGAATGTTCCACAAAACATCGAAATGGACTCAAAACACGACTGATGTGCAAATGCACACCAGTCGTGTTTTGAGTCCATTTCGATGTTAGCTCATTTTGAATTTACATGTATCTGTTCCTTAAACTACTTAAAAACAATTCATCCGACCAAAATGAAACGCGTAAAAAAAAAAAGAAGTGCTTCAAATTGATTGTAAAGACAATTCAAGCTACTGAACAAATACAATACAGAAAGGGAGCTTTCTTTCGATTCGTGGAATGGAATCAGACTGTGGTTATGGTGATGGCAAGTGCGTATGCGAATCAGACATGTGGTCTAGTGGGTAAGTGGTCTATCAATGTGTTCAATCGGATGGATTCGCTCTTCACAAGCCCGATTAAAATATTTGGAAAAATTTTTAAAAAATACTTTATCATTCCGATGAAAAAAATTAAAAAAAAAACTACAGGAGCTATGTTGAATAGAAGCATCAGAAAAAAAAATGTGCAGCATGCAGGGCTGAGGACTGGGATTCTGTAAACATTGGACCTAGCCCAATTTGCTTGAGTCAGCAGATAAGCTCAACCGGTGGTGCGCCTGCGACAGGGAGTGGCGCGACTGCAACGGAAACTGGTGCGCCCGCACATCCCGCTGGGGAAACTGACCCGCATTTGCGCTTTTTTTCGATTTTTTTCGATTTTTTTGGAATTTTTTGGAGTTTTTTAGAATTTTTTATAGTTTTTTCAAAGTTTTAGAGTTTTTTAGAACTTTTCTATTCGATTCGATTGATTCAACTTTTTGAAACGCGGAAAGCAGCAATTCAGGCGACGGGTGAAGTAGCGGCTCCTCTTCCGATGATGATGAAAGCCCGCACGTGCTCAAAATATAATAAGTAGTTTTTAGAAGTTTTTACTTTTTGAGGATTTTTTCAGGAGATTTCCGAAAGTGGATGGATTTTTAGGACTTTGACTGTGGGTTTGGATTGTATTATTCGTTGCGTTCATTCTTGTAGTGCTATGTGTGCTATCCGTCGTGTACTTTTCGACGAAGGCGAGCTTTGAAGCTGAGGAGTGAAATCAAGTGAAGCGTCAAAGTCAGCTAGCGGTGGAAGAGTGAGAGATTGAAATTGAGGGATTGCGTGAAGCGCTGAACTGACTCCGCGTACGAAAAAAAATTCAATTCCAGATGAATCACCTATGGGCTTTTTGGAATTTTTTGTCTGAAGTTATTTTTGATTGAAGAGTATACGTACCTTTTTTTGACGCTTTTTGACGCTTTTTTGACACTTTTTAACTCCTATCCCTGATTAAACGCTAAGATTTTACATTACCAATTTATGTTAGAAGTAATATGTAGTTTTCTTTCAAAAAAAAAAAGCGTAATCGACTAAAAAAAAATTCAAGAAAATGATGTAAGTACTAGAAAGTAGAAATGATGTAAACCTTGTCGGACGCTGGATTGAATGCAAGACGAAAATGAGCAGATGGCGAATGAAAATGCGGGTATGAGAAAATCTCTTTCAGCCCGCTGAATCAAGTACGGAAATGAGAATAGATTTTCTCATACCCGCATTTTTTTTCATTCTAGCCCGGCGAATGAAAATGCGGGTATGAGAAAATTTTGAAGTTATTACAAAACTTGCAATAACCTCAAAAAAACTACGGAAAATCTTGAAAGAACTTCAAAAAAGTATACTGTTTTTTTTATGTGATGCTGAGTCTATAAAATAATAATTGATTGAGAGTGAGTTTAGAATACGCGGTTGGCAGCGGTACCAGCATTGATCGAAGAAGTAGCGGATGCTGTAGTCGTAGAGGTTCAGGAGGCGGCTGCAAAATTTCCGCTTCAGGGTCCTACTTCCCCTCCAATTTAAAATAGGTTTTGTCGAGTGAGTTGCCAGTATCTTTTCTTTGTTAAATTTTTTTAGAATTTTCGAACTACCAGCTCGCTTATTTTGGCCTTTTTTCATGTGTGGAAGCAAGAGCACGGGCGAGCGTGAGAAATTCAAGAGGCGGACGTGTGTCGATGAACTCGGGCGAAAGTCCACGTTTTATAAGCACGATATCATGTGTGGGATAGTTATCGTGTTCATTTTTGGGGTTTTTTGAACTATTTCTGTGTTTTTTTGTGGTTTTTTGTGTGTCGACGAACTCGGGCGAAAGTCCACGTTTTATAAGCACGATATCATGTGTGGGATAGTTATCGTGTTCGTTTTTTGAATTGTCCAAACTACATATTTACATTTTTTTATAAAATTTTAAAGGCGTGCTGCTTTTGAAACGCGGGCGGAAGTGGTCGTGCATCTCGTCGGAGCGCCTCATCCATCATGATGGTCGCATCTTCGAAAAAACCAAAAGCGAGATCAAGTACTTCGGTTCCAAGACGGAGTACACACGTGGAATTGTCGTAAATTTGGAATGCAAATTAGATTCGTTTGATCCTTTTTTTTATTAGGTTATCTATCTAATTCTTGATTTAATATTTACTTTGTTTGATTGATTGTTGACCTGCCATCTCCTTTTTTCTTTTTTTCTTTTTCCCCTTCTTGTACAAGTGCTCTAATCATATTTATTTCGCATTTCGGGTCCTGCGCATAATAAGTCCTGAAAAAATATCTTCAAAATCCACAAAGTACGGCACTTGGAATTTAGGGTAAAATTAATTCCAAAATCATGCGGAGTTTCCACAGATACGATTATTGATATTATTTTTTATCAGAATAGTTTTTCTGTTCCAATTAAAAAAAAAAAGTTTTTCTGTTCCAATTAACTTGTTTTTTTTTTTCTAGATTTTATTTTCCTAGAATCTCAGACTAATTGTGTTGATATTTCATGTTTGTCGATTTTTGTCACAGTTTTTTCTAGAAAATTGACACATTCTCGGACGGCGATTTCTTTTCCAACGAATTCATTCGATTTCGAATTTGAATTCAAGGAAGATGAATAATGTTTTCTTATCCACGTTTCAAATAAGCGTTTATTTTATGGATGTCTTTCAAGTTAGATGATGTTGTAGTTTCTTCGTATCGACGCAAGTATTTCAAGGAAGTTGACGTTTCTTTTTGTTATCTTTACATGTTGCCTATTGGTTCTCATTTAGTATGGTGCATGTCCTGTCTTGATTGTTCTGTGGATTTCGATACTCCATTGTTCGAAGTAGGCAAAAAATCACGAAAAACCTGCCATACGAAAGCCAGGAAAAAGCTCGATAAACAGAAAAAAAACAAAAATTGACTTTAGAGTATGAATGAATTCTTTTTTTGCCGTCCCGGTGCGAGCGTCTGCGTTCGATTTTTTCATTTGGTGAGTCGATGGAGTCAGAAAATAGTACTTACTTGCGTGCGTAATTTATTATTTGGGGACGTCTCCTCTTCCTTTTACCCTCTCTGAATTAACTCTGTCATGCTTCCTTCTAAAAAGTAATGCAGATTTTTTTCCTATATGTTCAACCAAGTAGAGTCGCTTCCTTCGAATTTCAATATCGACGGATTTTGAGTGAGCTTAGCTATATATATTTTTAGAAGTGAGAAGCTTTTTTCCTATTATTTATTGCGATGTGTGTGACTTTCATCTTTATTTATTAATTATGCTATTATTTTTTTTCATCTTTATTAAGCCGGTTAGTCTTAGTTGTACTAAAATTCTCAATTGCAATTTTCATGGGAAGGAAGCTATTCATATCGCGACGCTGTGATTGCAGCATTTACATGAAACGCAGGTTTAAAAAAAAAAAAGTAAGTGTGTCGTAGATAGATACATTAATATTGTGAGTACTGTACTATGTTAGATCTGATCATCGTAAGTTAGTGAATGTTCAGTAATTTTATCTTAGATTAGCAGGATACATGATAATATCTATGTCGTGAAATGACTGAGTGAAGGGCTTTCGTCCAGGTTGGTGGAGATTTCGGAACTATACCGGTAGAGAAGTGATGAGTAAACATACATAATGCCACCGCGTGACGTTGCGTGCGACTTATGTGGGGGGCGATTTTTTCCGAGTTCCCTCAAGTTCCACAAGAAGGAGTGCGAAAAGAAATTTATTTTGCGCTAGTTGTCCATGTAGTTCAAAACTTTACTATAGTTAGACTTCACCTAATCCTTCTGAAACAAACAAAAAAATCAGAAAAAAGTCAAAAAAAAAGTAGTAAAGTTTAAAAAAAAACTCTAATGAATATGAAACGCGTTACACCGTCAAAGCTGTTGCGCTTGCTCAGGGTGGTCAGCTATAATGAAAAGCAGGGCTCAGATAAATAACATGACTTCGACATCAAGACGTATATGAAATTATGAGAACAGTGAAGGTAAAAGCCGGCGTTTCAAAAGCACAACATCAAAAGACAGCTAATTTACGCAATCACTTTTGAGGTGTTTTGAGATAGTTAGCGATTTTTTTTGGGGGGTCGTATTTTGTGGCTTTTTGAGTTTATTATTGGTTTTCATGGTTGGTATAAAGCACTTGACGTGTGTGCGCAAAAGAAAAGATATAAATAACTATCCATCTGTTTCTAGAAATTACAGAGCCCTCACCAAAATAAAGGTGAGATCAACTGAAAAAAACGCGCTTAAAATATCACGCACTCGGATCTCGTACTTTTGAAGCGCGGGTAGAAGAGCACTTGAAAATAAAATGGCAGTGGGTTCTGTCCACCATGATCATCCTCCTCTTCATGAGCAGCCTTCTCTAGGGGCTAGCATCAGCAAATGCTTGCTCAGTAAGGTGGTGGGATGATGCTTGAGACGTATGAGGATATGTGATACCGCTTCAGTTCTTTATCTCTTTTTCCATTGTATTTTTCAGTTACTCACTTTTTATAAATATTGAATCAACTTTAGTTTATTAGGGGATATTAGGTATTATTTTTTTATTTTCTGTCAATAAATTAATTTGCAATCATTCATAAATCGATAATCTTTATATTGTGCAAAATTTGGGCATGAGCATCAGGTGCTGAAAACGGTGGATTACTACCATATGCTTATCCGTTTGAGGTAATTTAAACTTTAGTTGGTTTTTCATGTTAATTTTTGGTTTTTCAATCATAATAATTTTTGGTTTTTCATATTAATCTTGTCTTCTCATGAGAGGGTAGTTATTGTGGACGGACGTTTACACGTGATCGAATACAGGTACACGAGCGTATCTGCTAAAAATTATCACAGAAAAGTAGTCGCGTGAAGAAGGTGTATGATTCTTCCGCCGCGAGACGTCCCACTGATGGACTTTCGTTCAATTCAGGTGGTGGGTACTTCGGAGATCCTCCACCACCGTCTTTGTCGTCCTCTTTTCGTACGAGCTCAAAAAATCGAAGCAATGCACCTGTAGCTGGAGGTAGAAGAAGCAGAGGCTATAATAAGAATTCGGAGGGTGGAAAACTTAATAGTAAATGGCGTCAAGAGTCTGAAGCTTTCAGGTGATAGATCCGTGCATGACGGGCATTTAGTAATCCCCAGAATTAGAGCCCGGCATAGAACGCATGATAGATACGAAGATAAGATGAATTGTATGAGCGGAACTATAAATGAAATCTTGAACCATGTTCGCACTGCGGTCGGAATTTTAGTCCAGACCGAGTCGCAAAGCATGAATCCATTTGCCGAAATCTCCGAAATATAAATAATGCGCCGAAGAATAATTCTTATACTCCATCCAGGTCTGGGGGCAATTGATGATAATAGTGGTTATAATTAGAGTTACTCTCGAGGAGGCTTCGGCGGCAGCAGCAGCAGCAGCAGTAGTAGTAGCATGCAGTGGGGTGGTTGAAATAACATACGTTGAGGAGGTCCCGGTGGAAGCACGATGGGAACTGCGAGAGCTGCGAGTAATAGTAGGTTTGCTCGGTAGGGCGATGCGATCGTGGGAGGAGGTGGTAGGAGTCGAGGGAGTCAAAATCAGGTTCAGTTTCAGCGTGCAGGAGGTTACGCAGAAAGCACAAGAATAAGTGGCAGCGTCGCACAAGGAAATCACACATCGGCCGATAACCCATTTGCCACAAATGCCTACATGGTGGCACCACATAAATAATTGAAGAGTATTTTTAGCATGTTGAAGAAAGTGAAAAAAATAAGTAAGTGCATCTGTGTGACGAGTCTGGTTTGTAGGAGCGCAGCTTGTTAAGAGTTTGTGTTGAATTGAGATGATATGGCTATTGTTTGACTCCTCGTGGAAACGTTCATATTCTATGTGCTTTCGACGCCCGCCTTTGGTTGCAGTTGACGTTTTCTTCATTTCAAAAGAAAAACAAGTCAGTGTATAGAGAGAGGAGGGACAGGACACGTGATTTTTCATTTAATTTTATTAGATTTTTTATTTAATAATCTGATTTTTTATTTTGTAGTTTGATTTTTTATTTAATAATTTAACATTTTTTGATTTGATTAAGTATGCATTTTGATTTAATTTTATTTAGATTTTTTATTTAATTTGAATCATTTCATTAAGACTGCGACTTTTTTGTTTATTCCGTCCCTCACACATTCATACTTTCACTCATTTACAGCATAGAAAAATGAAAAATAATAACTAATTGATTCTAAAAAAGAATGAAAAAATGCTAAGTTTGACGTTGGAGACACCGACAAAGCCGATAAGAATTGATATTCCCAAGGAGATCGTGGTAAAGTATGAATTGGGGGACGAGGAAGCGTGAAAAAAAAGGGTGGTAGAAGACCGCGTTTCAAAAAAGCAATATTTTCGCGTTTTTTTTGTGGAATTTTTGTCCACTTTTTTCAAGCATTACAAATACAATATTTTTTTGAGAGTTACGAAGTGAGAGCTCTATATTTGAATGTGAAAAACTAAAAAAAGCTGCTAACATATACCATCCAAAAATAGAAGTATACTTCTAAAAAAAAAAGCAAAAAAGGCGCATTCGGATGTCGTGCTTTTTAAACGCGTGTAGAAGAGTTATCATCTATGGGGCATCTGATATCCAGAACGCACACCCCCTTAGTCAACGATCTTGGACGGGAGTGATATTTCCAGTATTTTTTGAATTCGAGGCAAATTCGTAAGTGATTGTATCGAGCAAGTAGTGATGTTTTTCTAAAAAAACCTCAAAAAACCAACTAAAGTTTAAATTATCTCAAACGGATAAGCATATGGTAGTAATCCACCGTTTTCAGCACCTGATGCTCATGCCCAAATTTTGCACAATATAAAGATTA
>MDTB01116962.1_pt1 | contig 10645 bp, 8 predicted proteins | sample 811161 | NCBI WGS metagenome assembly MDTB01 (sample SAMN05326650, study PRJNA326480) | marine metagenome | isolation source: seawater | place: Mediterranean Sea | collected 2009
AATTCTGGTGATAACTAGGGATAACAAATATAAATTCTGATGTTTGAAAATAGTTTTTGAAGCTTCTTACACTCAAATAAATTGTAAACCTATTAAGTCCCAGTTTTTTACATTCAGCTTTTAGAAAATTATAATTCTGGTGATAACTAGGGATAACAAATATAAATTCTGATGTTTGAAAATAGTTTTTGAAGCTTCTTACACTCAAATAAAATAAACTATGACCTTGAAGACAAATTTTATATTTGTCCCCATAACCTTCGGCCTTAAATCTTGAACTATTGCCCATCATTGGAATTATAAAAATCATTTTATTTGGATAAATTTATCCCATTAATTAGTAGAGCAGCTTGCCTTTCTAAATCATCTGAGTGAAGGGGAATCATGGAAATAAATAAAGTAGCACAAAGTTTCTTTATTGCTTTTGTACTGTGTCCAAAAAAATCATCTTTTATCCATACACTTAGAGAATTTTGAATTTTTGAATTATTTATAATTAATTTATTATTCTTATATTCATACCTTGAAGCTAAAATATCATCATATCCTCCAATTAACGAATGATAGATCTTTGCAATATCATATCTTATATCCCCTAAAGCTTTTCCACCTCTAGGGTCAATTACATGAAGCCTATTTCTATAAAAATCAAAAATTATATTTGAAGCACATAGATCCCCATGTAGACAACCAATATCGTCATTAGTGTTAGCTAAAGAATAATCATAACAGTGAGAAATAATATCCTTTAGATCGCTTTTAGTTACATTAAGAGAGATACGATCATTAATTAAGTCAAAGACTTCTTTTTTAATATTATCTATTCTATCGATAGGTTTTTTGAAAGCGAGGTATTTAATTGTATTCTTATCATGAATGCTTGAGGCCATACCTTTAACAGATCTGGAAGCTTCTAGATAGTTCTTGATATTAGTGATGATGGTTTCAATAGAATACTTGGGATCTGCAACAGAAATAATCCACTCATTTAACGGCACACCATAAACTAAATCTAGGAAATAACCATCAGATTCAGTTGACTTCCATGTTTTAGGTGTGAAAGATTTAAGCTGATCTGGTATGCTATCGTACCAGGTCAGCTCATCATCTAGTTTTTTTAAATCTTTACTTTTTTTATGGATGGTATGTTTTGCAACTGTTACATCATTAAAATATCTAGATTGCAAAAATTTGAGTCGACCTTGCTCAAAAGAATGATAATTACCATAATCTATCCAATCATCTGTTTCCAACATTTTTACATTCTTTTTTGCTATATAAATCTTAACAGCTTCCTCAAATGTATTGCTTGTATCGAGCAACTCCTCCAGATAGCTGATATCTTTAAAAGAAAAATAACCTGACCAACAAAGATTATCTGTCTGAGAGAAATAAAATCTTGATATAGATTTTGCAACAGTTAAAGAATCACTATATTTAGGAAAATTCTCGATGTATGTGTCACCATGTAATATTCTTAGCATCTCATTAGGTCTCTTTATTTTGGAAATACAACTGCTTACTGCAGACCTTAGGCTTAATCCAATGGGAAGTCTTATTATATTTATGCTGTTGAGTTTAATTATTTTTTCTTGGTAATCTGTTAACTTATAATTAGCTGGTAAAGATAAAAAAATATCATCGCTAAAGTTTTTTCTTATACTTTTTAACTGTCTTTCTAGAAAAAGCTTGTTTCCAGCTGGCAGGAAGACTGGAGGTATATCTCCAAAAACATTACACAGGTCAATAGAGCAAAAAGACGAAGCAGTAATTAGAATCATTTTATTAAATTTTTAATTTCTTCAAATGATAAGTTTACGAATTCATCTGGTCTAATTGATTTATCATCAACATAAAAACCATCATATCCACACCAAGGCTTTCCAACAATTACTCCATCTACTTCTATTTTATTTTTTTCAAGCCATTTAATAATTTTTGGAACAGTATTTAGCGTGATCTTACTTATATCTTTTGAATATTTCCTCATATTTCTAGCAGTAAATATTACAACTTCAAATCCTATTGCTCTGTACTCATTTATCTTGTTTACAACCTGCTTATTTGGTTTGATGGTTTCATACGAGCCAAACCCACGTGTAATGGTATCATCAAGATCAATAATTATAGGCCCTCTTGGTTTGTTAATTTCATTTTCCATAATCTATAATTTCGATGTCAATATTGGAGGAGTGATAATATTTTTTTCCTTAAAATCTGTTCTTAAGCATGTTATTGAGGCAGCAATTGCAAACCAAAAAACAGGTGTTCTAACATTATATGTTGTTAAAGAGTAAAGAACCATTGCTAAGATCAGCGACTTGCCAAATTTATTTGTTTGTTTGAAACACAATAATAAAGACGTGTAAAAAAGTAGAAAAGGAATTAATCCATAATAAAATAATATAGCAGCAGGGGTTGAATGTACTTCCAGAAGACTATATCCAAACCTTTCATCCATACCCTTCCCCACTCCAAACAACAAATATTGTGGAAATTCTACGAGCCTGTAAAGTCCTCTTTGCCAGAATTCAAAAAAAATGTCTATACTAGAAAATCTATATACTAAATCAGACTCTACAAAAGTAAAGATAATAAAAATAACAGTAGCTCCCATTAAGGAAAAAAGTATTTTTAGCCTATTAGGAAGGAGGAGGAAAGTGCCACCCATGAAACCGATCAAACCACTTCTTGAAGCAGATAAAATTATCAAAAAAGCTGCCATAAACCAAACAAAAATTCTTGAACTTTTCTTTTTGTACATGGAAATTGCTAAAAATGAGAAGCAGATTGTAGCGAAGCTAAATTGGTTGGGGTCGGTTAAAAACCCATTATATCTTGGAAAAAATTCATAATTCCCTAAACCTAGGCCCCATAACACAATATTTATAACTAGAAAAAAACTTAAGGTATGTCCAAACTGAAGTTTAGTTAAGAGCTTGCTCTCAAAAAAGATAGTAAAAAATATTAAAATTAGAATTGCATATATGATTTGTAAATTGTTTACTAAAAATTCTACTCCTTCTTGAATAAGAAAAAGGCTAACAGTATTTACAAAGAAAGCTGCAAAGAGGAAAAGTGCAAAAATAATTACAACCTTAGGTATTTTTATATTTTTTGAATACATTACTAGAAAGGGAAGACAAAGAATAATAAATGCAAAGCCTGGTTGTATTGCTCCACTCGGGAATATGTAAAACCAAAATGATGATAAGTAAATGATTGTTAAAAGAAATATAATCATCTTAGATCCAAAAAAGGTGCCCAATAATTTTCAAATGCCTGCCTACCAAAATATTTATCAATTCTATTTACTGAAGCACTGTTGTGCACAAAATCAAAATTTTTAATATATGTTCTGATCATCTTTGTTGCGCTGTCATCTGATATATAAGATTTAATTAAAAAAAAATTATTTTGAAGCTCGCAAATATTACTTACGTAATCGTACTCACTTATTATTACAACACAGCCGTAAGATAAGGCCTCAGGTGTTACTCCACTTTGACCAATACTGTTTGTATATCTATTTAAAACAATTTTCGCTCTTCGAAAAAGCTCTGTTTTTTCTTGTTCTGTAACTCTATTTTCAGGCCCTCCTGCCTGAACAATTTTAAAGTTTGTATTTTTTTTTAGGCTTGCTAGAAGTTGTGGACTTCTGCGAGGATCTTCTCTTCCAAAGTAAAGTATATCAATGTCTCTTTCATGCTTATCAGAACTTATCACTGGTTTTAGAAGTGGGCAAAAATCTATTTTATATTTTTTTGATGTTAAAGGTGACCCTGTACAAATTTTTGTAGAAATCAAACTAAAAGCTATTTCCCCTAAAATAGTAAGGACAGCATAAAAAAAATTATTATTCTCTAGCTTTTCCAAGAAAGTAGTACACTCATGTCTATACCAATAAATTTTTTTTCCCCTAAACCTTGCAATTATTGATTGAAAAAGATTTCCAAGAGATAAGTTATAAACCAAAGCTTTATTTTTTTGAGTTCCATATCTTTTGGCATAGGTCTTGATAGCCAATACTTCATTATTTAAATTTTCGCGAGTATTTAAAATTTTCATCATGACTCCTTTTCAAGCTATCTTAAAACATTAAATGTTAAATATAAGTTTAATTATTTTTACCTTTTTATATACAAATTTAATATTTTTCGTTGACTTGGAACCACAAGATTAATGAGTATCACAAAAGATAAATTTGCGACTATTGTTGCAATCACAGAACCCATAATTCCATATATAGGAATGAGAACTACAGCAGAGATCAAGTAGATTGTAATAGCTAAAATAGCCTTTAAGGCAAGCCATTTTTCTAAATTTAAGCATAATGCTAATACATTAAACAAATATCCTAGCGATATAAAAAGCAAACTTATCATTTGGTATGGCACAATTGATGCGGAAAATTCATATTTATCAACAAAAATGAAATTAATAATAGTTTCGGCGAAAAAATAAAAAAATGTGAATACTGACAATGCAAAAAATAAAATGTATGAAGTTATTTTCCGTAAAAATGCTGCAAGCTCAGCGCTTTGATCATAATATAACGAATATATTTTTACTGCCCACATACTAATCATCACTGATATTATCGCATTTAAAGAATCTACAAGCCTGTTTCCCAGAACCAAATTCCCAACCATCTCATAATCAAAGAACGTCAATACAACAAATTGGTCAACTTTTGTGAAAAGCATCATAAGAAAGCTTGAAATATAAACTGGGAAAGATTTTTTTAGTAATAAGTAAACTAAAGATTTATCAATTTTAAATTTAAATAATTTAAGTTCTATTTTGTTGTATTTGCTGAGAAAGAAATAGGTAATAGAGTATAGGCTCAATTCAAATATATAAGTCAAGAAAATAAAATAAAACTGAATATAATTATCAAAATAGTATAAGAGCACTAACCTTAAGGTATTAACTAGTACGATTATTGCAATAGATGCAAACGCCATGTGAATAAACTTATTTTTTACTTGAAGAAGCAGATAATAAGTATGTAAAGGCAAGAGTAAAAAACAAATGGATAGAGGCCAGAGTTCTAAAAACTGTCCAGAGAGTGCAGCTGTGAGCAGGAATAAGAAACTTATAAATATAGAACTAAGCTGAATAATTAAATAAATATGAGAGATAATCTTTCCTTGTGAAGCGTTGGTTTTATTAAATTTCATGATTTGGTTGACACCAGAACCATCAAGCCCAACAAAGATTATTGAAAATAAAAATGCTTGAATAGTTAAATATAATGAAAGTTGCCCATAAAATGCTTCGCCTAATTCTTTTGCAATATAAATGCCAATGAATAATGCTGAGGTTAATCTTAAACCCCTTTCAAAAATAAGATAAAAAGCGGTTCTTCTTTCTTTTTTTTTAGTTGATTATTTTCGTGATCATTATTTTGTTTGTGCTCAATAGTGCTATCTAAAAATGTTTTAAATATTGCCTTGATGTCTCTTATAAAATTTTTATACCCTTCTATCGTCATTTTCATTATTTTCTTAAAGAATCTATATGCCTTATATAGACTCAACAAATTCATTTGCTTAAAAGTGCCTTCACGCCAATAAATTATTTGGCCTTCTAAACAATTTCTTATTCCTAAGACAATTGGAGTGGGTTTTTTATTATCCTCTTCCTCCCATAAAAAATCTTTGAATAATTCAGACTCGCCCTTTGTTGGTGAAGATATGAAACGTAAAAAAGGATCTAAGAATCTGGTATCAACCTTATCAATGAGTGATTTAATATTATTATTATTTTTAAATATTTTAAAAAACGTTTCGATTCCAGAAACAATATTAGTTGTAAATTGTATGTTTGGATTATTGATTTCACTATATTTAAAATAAGGATATGAATCAATAAACTTTTCCGTTGATCTAAAAGGTGCTGAAAAACAGGCTTCAATAACATTTGCTCTCTCTGGCAATTTAGTATCATAATTTAATAATCCAAAAAGGGCTGGATCTTTATCATCATTATCAACATAAAGATAAAACCCATGGAATGAATTTCCATTCAACTTGCATTTTTTTTCAAGAACATGTTTAAGTTTCTTATATGCTCCTCCTCTCCAACCTACATCAAAAATGCATATATTATTTTGAAGAACCCCTTCACTTATAATCCCATTATTTTCAAGATAGGATTTAATTTTATTGTCTGAGCATTTAATAGCTTTTCTTGAAAAATTAAGATACGTATACTTGAATTCGTCTGGAAATAAAATTCCCATTGCTTTGTACAAAATATAGCCATCTCTTGATAAAAAAACTATGTGATTTACGCCAGAACTTAAACAATAATTTCTTAATTCCTTGCATATATAAAGAACACATGGAGCCAGGGTTTGTACTGAAAAGTTCCATAAAGATGAACTTATATCTATTGGCTTTGCTAACCTAGCAGCTCTAAAAGCACCTGATAGCAATGATGAGCTTAGAGGGTCTTGTATTAGATTTTTAAAAAAAAGCTCCTGTTTTGTTTGAATGTTTGAACTTTCATAAAATGACGCATTAATCTCTTCTGTACGAGCTTTCTTTACATCACTGACATAATTATCACCTTCATGATCTGTAATATTTAAGTTTTTTTTCTTTAACTTCTTATAAAGAGCTCCTGAGCTTTTGCTTGCAGAATAGTCACATGAAACATTTATATTTTCTTTATTTAAGCCAATTACTTCTTTTGAAAGATTATAAAGATGATCAGCACCAAGATAATAATCGCTTGTTATTAGGTCTTTATTTTTGAAATTACTAATATTTTCGTTTATTGGAGACAATAATAATTGATCAAGACTGACTTCGAAGTTGTAAACCTCTTTTTTTTTGGGTATATCTAAATAGTGATATATTTCCTCTAAAGTTGGTTCAATAAATTTTGCTCTGGCACTTTTTTCAGCAGATATACGTTTTTCACTAAAATCATCAATATTTAATGAGTATTCGATTATAAGGAATGCATCTGAGGGTTTTTCAATAGATCTTGTGAATAATGTATCCCAAAAGTCCCAGCTTTTAATGGCCATAATCTGTAAATTCTTATTTTAATTTTTTCCCAAAAGAATATTTATAATAAAAAAGTGTAATAAATAAAAATATGCTTAAAATAAGCCCAGAAAATAAACCAATAAATGCTATTACAAATTTACTGAATGATGATTTTCCAATTGGAACCTGTGGTGGATCAATAATTTTGAAAAGATAATCATCTTCACTTGCCTCAGCAAGCATCAAACTCTCGAGTTGTGATTCTACTATATTTGCAAGGCTCTCTCTTACTTCACTGAGATTTGTTTGAGCTAATTGAGAATAGAGGTAATCTATAGATTTTTCTGCTTTAAGAATATCTTCGTATCTAAAAAAGCTATTTAAAGAAAATGTAATTTCATCTAAAACTTCTTTAGTGAAATATGGGGAATAGTGCTCAAAGCTTAATTCTAAAAAACCACCATCACTATCAAAATTTAACTCTAAGTCATTTAGAAATTTTTGGTGTATTGCTTGCGGATGCATAATTAGGATTTCATTCCCCTCATCAGTCACAAAAGAAGATTTATCAAAGATGATTTTTTTCGTCTGAGGATCCCATCCTTTTGCAGCTGCAATATTAACTAAAAAATCTTCATTTTTAGATATCTCTTTAAAAAATTTATATGACTCAATAGTCTTTATTGCTTCTAGTATTTTAGGCTCCGTCATAGAAGGCACACCGAAACCTGCAAACCCAGCAATAGCTCCAAGACCTCCAGTATTTGAAGAAAATTTAGTATTTGAGGAGACAAGAGTAGTTGTTGAGGTATATCTATCTTGAAAAAAAAACGATCCAGCAAAAAACAATGAAGCTGATATTGATGAAGCTAAAAGAATGTTTAATTTTTTTGACCACAAATATAGAACTATTCGCTCAAAAGTTATGTCTTCCATTAGGCTGATTGTACCATAATTAAGCTACATAAAAGTTTTTATAAATTTAAAATTGTCTGGTATTCGGGCTTAGACTGAATTAATTGATGCTAGACTTTGGCTTTAATTTAATGGATATAAAATTTTTCATAACTCAAAAACTAAAAGTTTAAATGTTTTTGAAGTTATGTTGATAGTGGTGCCCAGGGCCGGACTTGAACCGGCACGAAGTTTCCTTCGAGGGATTTTAAGTCCCTTGTGTCTACCAATTTCACCACCTGGGCAAGAGTTTCAAAATTTATCATCAAATGAAACATTTTGTTCAGATTCCCGTTTGTCCAACGCTTTATAAACTGATCTTAATTTATTATTAATTTTGACTGTAGATATTAATGAATTTAAGTCAACATTTAAACTATCAGCAAACTTAATTAAAGCTAAACTGTCTTTAGGAAAACATGCGCCTCCAAAGCCCTTTCTCCCATCGTGCCCAGGGACATTCATATGGCTTTTACCAATTCTATGGTCTCGTGAGATAACACTTATAACTGATTCCCAGCTGTCTTTGACATCAATTTTCTCATAAAGCGAATGCATTTCATTAAAGAAGATAACTTTTGATGCTAAAAAAGTATTTATTGCGTATTTAATAAAGGATGCTGTTCTTAAATCTGTGAAAATATGCTCTTTTGTTTTACACCTTGAATGCCTTAAGTATGCATTTGAAACTTTTGTTGAAATATTTCTATCACCACCGAAGATAATCATATCAGAGTTAACGAAATCTAAATTTGCATGTTTCTCTCGCAAAAATTCTGGGTTATAGACTAATTTAGTATCTAATTTCTGCAGTTCGTCTAACAAAGATGGCAAAACAGTACTTTTTACAACCTTTATAGCATATGGACAATAGATAACTAATTCTTCAATGACCTTTTCAATGATTGATGAATCCTGACTTCCATCATTTCCCATTGGAGTTGGGACACAAATGAATACTATATCTGGTGCAAAATCTTCGAGATCAATTACGCTTGTATTTAGCAGTGGGTCAACAATAAACTTCCTTACATGTTTATTAAAGCCCCAATCTGTAGCTTTGCCCACAAAGCCATGCCCAACTATCCCTATTTTAAGTTTTTTAAATATTTTCATAGTATTTGTGCCAGTCTAAAAATTTTTCAATACCCTCATTAAAATCAATTTTAGGATCATATCCTAATAGATTTTTTGCTTTTGTAATATCTGCATGTGTTTTTAATGTCTCATTTTCTGTCAACGTAGGCTTAACGAGTGCTTTTTTACCTATCATATGTTCAAGTTTATGCAGCATATTGCTTACTTTTATAGGCACATCATTTCCTAAATTAAATATTTCATTCTTATTTTTGTTTTCGGGTTTCACTATATAATCCATTGCTCTGAGGATTCCATCAATTATGTCGTCGATAAAAGTCATATCTCTATACATATTGCCATTATTATTAAGATTGATTTTTTTTTGTTCCTTTATTGCTTTAGTAAAAGCATAATAAGCCATATCAGGCCTGCCAAAAGGGCCATAAACAGAAAAAAACCTTAAACCTACTAGCGATAAATCATCTGTCTTGATAAGTTCGGATGCATATATTTCATTTGCAAGCTTTGATTTACCATAAAGTGATTTAGGGCTTAGAGGAGTAGAGATCTCACAAAATTTACTATCATTTACATCAGCATATACTGAGCTACTAGAAGCATATAAAATCTTATCGATTTTTACCCTTTTGCAAAAATTGCAAAAAGATTTAAAACCTTCAATATTTGAATGCTCATATAAATATTTTTTTTCTTTAGGCACCCGCACGCCGGCCTGAGCAGCTAAATTAATAGCTAAATCAAAATTTTTCTCAGCTACTGCTAAATCATTTATATCACTCTCATAAAAAGTAAAGTTTTTTGAATTAAGAAGAGTAAGTCTTTCAAGTTTTAGTTTTGGGTTGTAGTAGTCATTATTGTCGTCAATTCCCACAACTTTATGCCCAGAATTCAATAAAATATTAACTAGATGAAATCCAATAAAGCCTGAAGAACCTGTAACTAAAATTTTCATAAGCTGGAGGCTGAGAACGGAATCGAACCGATGTACACGGAGTTGCAGTCCGCTGCATGACCACTCTGCCACTCAGCCTTGTGTTAATATTTTAAACTAATAACTATATGAATCACCTTTAAAAGGGCCATCCTTATCTACTGAAATATAGTCTTGTTGCTCTCTAGTTAATTTAGTAATTGTCCCACCAAAACCCTGAACCATTAAACTTGCAACTTCTTCATCAAACTTTTTTGGAAGAACTTTTACATATAATTTTCTTTCTTTTGAGCTTTTTGAAGCATAACCATCTTTGTATAATGCTATTTGTGCTAAAACCTGATTACAAAAAGATCCATCCATTACTCTGCTTGGGTGACCAGTAGCTAAGGCTAAATTAACTAGACGCCCTTCTCCTAGCAGTAATAAATAATCATCTTTTCCTCTAATTACTTTATGAACACCAGGCTTAACTTCATACCAATCATAAGTTTTGAGGAATTTAACATCTATTTCGTTATCGAAATGACCAATATTACATACTACACACCCTGACTTTAAAGCATCAAGCATGTGCTTATCCAATACATTAATATTTCCAGTAGTTGTCACGACGAGATCATATTTTTTTAATAAGTCTTTATCTAGCCTTGAG
>MDTB01214436.1_pt1 | contig 10645 bp, 11 predicted proteins | sample 811161 | NCBI WGS metagenome assembly MDTB01 (sample SAMN05326650, study PRJNA326480) | marine metagenome | isolation source: seawater | place: Mediterranean Sea | collected 2009
ATGTTTAATTTTGATCACTCCTGACTCTGAAAGAACGATGTGTACTTTCCTAGGTACAGCAGGAAAGATAAGTGAAAATGATATTGAAGAAAAAATAGTTAAGCAAAGTGAAATTACTTTTCTTGAAGGATATTTGTGGGACAAGGGTGATCCACAAAAAGCATTTAATAAAGCAATTTATAGTTCAAAGCAATCAGCCATGTCTCTTTCAGATTTATTCTGTGTTGATAGGCACAAAGAATTTTTTTTAGATTTAGTTCAAAATAAACTGAATATAACTTTTGCTAATGAACAAGAAATTACTGCTTTAATAAGTGCGAAAAATTTTAATGAGGTCATTGAATTTGCAAAAAAAATAAAAAAATTACTTGTAATAACTAGAGGTGCAAATGGAGCAATGGCAATAAATGATGGTGAAATTGTTGAATGTTCTGCAAAAAAAGATTTAGAAATTAAAGATTTAACTGGTGCAGGTGATTTATTTGCAGCTGGTTTTTTACATGGATATGTAAATAGTTTAACTTTAAAAGAAAGTTTAGAAAAAGGAACAGAACTTTCATCTAAAGTCATTCAGCAAGTTGGGGCTAGACTATAATTCTGAAGACTTATTTTTCTTTTTTCTTTTATAACTTCCCTTACCTTTTTTCGGTTTAACAACTCTTGTTCTATATTTTGGACTCATTAAATCTTTGGCAAACTTATTTCTTTTTTTCAAATTGTATAACCCGTTTTTTCACTTTTTATAAATGCTTCATCACCAAATACTTCTTTAATTTTTTTTCTAAGTCTATATATATGTGTTTCTACTGTATGCGTATCTGCATCACTAGAGTACTTCCAAATAGTTGAGAGAATTTCCTTTTTCTTAGTAAAAGGTTTTTTATTAAGTAATTCTATGAGTTCAATCTCTTTTTCAGTCAACTCTAATGAAATGTCATTTTTAATTAATTTTCGTGAGTTTTTGTCTAGTATATAGTTGTTAATTTTTAGAGACGAATTTGTTTTAAATTTTTTTTTAACAATATTATCTAGAACAATTTTATTAATTTGCTCAATTGAAGCTGGTAAAGATAGTTTTTCAATATTTTCATATACTTTGATTTTTTTTGTATTATGGAAAATAATTTTATTAATAGATTCATTTTTAATTATATCTTTCAGTTTATTGTTTTTTAAAGCATCTTCATGAATTATTATTCCCTGATAATTTTCTAAGGAATTAATGTCTTTAGGGTCATCTGCTATTTTTAAATTGAAATTAAGATGATTTTTAAGCTCAGTTAAAGAGTTATTAAATTCTTTATTTCCAAATGCTAAAATGATATTTTTTTTATCAATCATGGATATCATACTAAAAAAAAAATTTATCTATCTTAAAGACTATAAGGCAAAATGTACCATTGGTAAAAGAGGAATTACTAGCAAAAAAGTGGAAGGGGATAAATGTACACCTAGAGGTCGTTTTAAATTTAAATATATTTTTTATAGAAAAGACAGAATTAAAAATATTCACTCAAAACTTAAACTTATTTCTATAAAGAAAAACTTTGGTTGGTGTGACGATATAAAATCAAAGTTTTATAATAAATTTATAAAACTTCCATCTAAATACTCAGCAGAAAACTTGTATCTTAGAGAAAATATTTACGATATTATTGTTGTAATAAATTATAATTTCAAACCTATAAAAAAAAATAAAGGTAGTGCTATTTTTTTGCATGTTGCTAAAAAAAATTACTCTCCTACTCTAGGTTGTGTTGCAATATCAAAACATGACTTAAAAAAATTAATATCAATAATTAATAAAGATACGTTCTTGAAGATTGTTTAACCTCTAGGACCAAAAATAGAGCTTCCAATTCTGACAAATGAAGCACCGTACTTTATAGCTTGCAAATAATCACTAGACATTCCTATGCTTAAATGTTGCAAATTTAATTCTTTATTTAATTCAGATATTTTTTTAAAATATTTATCTGGTTCATTATCATTTGGTGGTATTGCCATGAGACCAAGAATAGATAAATTAAGCTTTTTAAAACAATAATCATAAAAATGTTTCAAATCATTTACTTCTATCCCACCTTTTTGATACTCAGACCCTAAATTTATTTGGATAAAATAGCTTAATTTTTTATTTCTTTCTTTTTCTCTTTTACTTAGTTCATTAGCTAATTTTAAATTATCTAGAGAATGTACATAGTCAAATAATTCAACTGCTTTTTTTGCTTTATTTGATTGCAAACTACCTATCATATGAAGTTTTAAGTTAGTTATGGATTTTTTTAATTCAAACCATTTTTTTTCAGCTTCTTGTACTTTGTTTTCACCAAAATGTCTGTGACCGTGGTCTACTAAGGGCATAATGTGATCTAAAGGAAAAGTCTTGCTTACAGCAATAATTTCAGTTTCATTCTGAATTTTATTATTTTTAATTTCTTGTTTTATTTTATCAAAACTGTTTATTATATTCATATGCTAGCGTTAAAAAAAAATTACTACTTATTTATAGAAAATACTAGAGAATTTAATTTAAATTTAATTAAAATTAGGAATAAATTTAATATAATTTATAGAAACACCTCTGCAAAAGAAAATATTGAATATCTTATAAGTTTTAGAAAAAACTGTAAAAAAAAAGGTATATATTTTTATGTATCAAACGATACTAAGTTATTAACTAAACTGAAAGCAGACGGATTATATATATCTGCTTATAACAAGAATTTACTTTTAAATACCTACTCAAAAAAAGGTGTTAAAATTATTGGCTCTGCCCATAATCAAAGAGAGATCGACATAAAAATTAAACAAGGTTGTGAAGTTATTATATTTTCGAGACTTTTTAAGACTAAATATCCCGATAAAAAGGGGTATCTGGGCATACAAAAATTTAATATTATTTCTCTTAGAACAAGAAAAGAATTAGTTCCACTAGGTGGTATTAGTGACAAAAACTTAAATAAATTAAATTCTATTAAATCAAAATCTTTTGCCTGTTTATCGGCTATAAAAAAAAAGCCGGCTAATTTAATTAACCGGCTTTTTTAAATATTTCTAATTAACTAGATTAGAATGCTAATGACATAGCGAAGATGTGCTCGTTAGTGTCATCACCTGATGTGTACGAGTCATTCGTACCTTCTGAAGAAGATACTGAGAATGTCGCGCCACCTACAGTGTAAGCAACGTCAATCGTTTGGATTTCCATTGTTACGTCCGCTCTAGTAATTGCATTAGTAGCTGCTGCTTTTTGCTTAACGTTCTTTTCTGACTCTTCCTCTGTGAAAGAGACTGATAAGTTGTCGTTAACAGCAAAACCTATGCTGTAACCTTTGTTAGCATAGTAGTCAGTTTTGTCTGTAGCTGCTGCTCCGCCCATAGCTTGTGCGCCTGCAAATCTAGTTTCACCATAACCTACTGAGAACTGTCCGATAGAGTAGTTAGCTGAAAGAGAACCACCTTCTTGTGATTGTCTTCCATCTGATTTACCCATGTCGTTAAAGTCGTAGTAAGATGCTGCAATACTTAAACCATCAAGTGGTGCTGTTGTTACAGCGTATTGTCTCATTTCACCGTTTACATCACCATTTACTGAGTGAGATGAAGCGTTTGCACTTCCACCTGCACCACCTGGTGTAATACCAACTTTAACAGTAGTTGAGTATGGTAACATGTCAGCTGGTAAGTGGTACTGAATGTTGTTGTATGAACTTATGTTCTTACCGTACTGCATAGAGTTTGTACCTGCTGCAGCAGAACCATGTCCATAACCGTTATCAGAACCTATTCCGTAAGCTGAGTTATCGAATGCGTATTTTGTAGATAATCCACACTCAGATACACAAATTTTAATCGTACCGTAGTCAGTACCTAATGAAATATTCGCATCATCCTGTACTGTAGCACCATCGATATCTTGTGCATATGACCATGTCATACCATTGTCTAGTTCGCCTGAAGCAGTTAGTGAGAACTCATTTGATATACCAAGTCCTTTACCAATTGCGTGCGTACCAGTTGTTCCAGAGTTACTTAAAATAGTGTAAGTTGCCTTAGCACTACCAGAAACTGTGAACTCACCAGCAAAAGCTGATGTAGCTATAGCTACTGAAGTAAAAACTGAGAACAATAGTTTTGTTAATTTATTCATTGTTTCTCCTTTTGTTAAAACGTTAATTATAATTAACCTGCTATTTATCTAGTGTTTGTTGCTAGAATAGTATTAAAAGTTATTAAATAGGCTAAAAAATTTAAATAGTGTTGTATATATGCAACATGTCTAAAAAGCCCCATTTCTCTCTATTTTCGTTGGATTTTCCTCTGCAATGCTATTAAATAGCCTAAATAATCAAAAAATGAGAAATTTTATCAAAATACTGATCTGTTTTTTCCTTTTTTCACTAACCGTGTCTTGTGGCAAAGGTTTTTTTAAAAAAGTAGATACTAGAGAAGTACCAATATCTGGGCCGGAAAGAGCTAAAAAAAACGTTAGAGAAGGTAGAGGAGTAGGATTGGGTCAAATGGTTGGCCGAGGCAAAGGTTCGACTAATTATGAATTCAGTACTTCTAATCCCATGTGGAGAGCGACGCTTGATATATTGGATTTTTTACCTTTAACTACAGTAGATTACTCTGGTGGGGTAATTATTTCTGATTGGTACACTGACGAGACAGATATAAATCAGGCATTAAAAATAACTGTAAGATTTTTATCTAATGAAGTTCTAAGTAACAGTCTTAAAATTACTGTTCACAGAAAAAAATGTTCAGTAAACCAATCTTGTAAAGTTGAATTATTTCAATCAAGAATACAAGAGGAACTTGTTACGTCAATATTGAAAAAGGCAACAATTTTAACAACACAAAAAAAAAAATAAGATTTTAGATTATGGAGAGACTAAATTTTCAAGTAATTGAAAAAAAATGGCAATCCACTTTTGAAAAAGAGAAATTGCACCATAACAATAATTCTAAAAAATTTTATTGTTTAGAGATGTTCCCTTATCCTTCTGGAAAAATTCATATGGGGCACGTTAGAAATTATACAATAGGAGATGTTATAGCCAGATTTAAATTTATGAATGGATTTAATGTTTTGCACCCCATGGGTTGGGACTCTTTTGGCCTACCTGCAGAAAATGCTGCCAGAGAAAATAATTTACATCCAAAAAAGTGGACAGAAAAAAATATTTCTGAAATGAAAAGACAACTAAAATTAATGGGTTTGTCTATTGATTGGGATCTAGAAATTTCCACTTGTGATGAGAATTACTATAAGCAGCAACAAGAAATATTTATTGATTTTTATAATAAAGGTTTAATTAAACGTAGAGAAAATTACGTCAATTGGGATCCTATAGAACAAACAGTGTTAGCTAATGAACAAGTTGTTGATGGAAAAGGTTGGAGATCTGGTGCAGTTGTAGAACGTAAGAAATTATCTCAATGGTTTTTTGACATAACTAGATTTTCTGACGAATTACTAGATGGTTTAGATCAATTGAAAAATTGGCCTGAAAAAGTAAAAATCATGCAAAAAAATTGGATTGGTAAGTCCACAGGTTGTGAAATTAACTTTAATATTTTAAATGAGAAAAAAAATATAAAAGTTTTTACTACTCGACCTGATACTATATTCGGAGCATCTTTTTTAGCTGTCTCAGTGGATCATCCGATTTGTGAAAAGTTTTTAAAGGAAGCTAAATATGACAAATTTAAAAAAGAATGTCTTAAAGTTGGAACTACGGAAGAAGCTTTAGCTAATGCTGAAAAAATTGGTTACGATACTAAATTATTTGCTGAACACCCTTTCATTAAAAACAAAAAGTTACCCATATACGTGGCCAACTTTGTTTTAATGGATTATGGAACAGGAGCCATATTTGGATGCCCGGCTCATGATCAACGTGATTTAGATTTTGCAAAAAAATATGATCTGGCTATTACTGAAGTTGTCGCAGAAAATTTATCAAAATTAAAAGATTTTCGTAATATTTCAGAGGCCTATATCGGGGAAGGAAAAATGATAAATTCAGATTTTCTAAATGGGTTAAGTATTGAAGAGGCAAAAAATAAAATTATAAATAAAATTGAAGAAAACAAAATTGGAAAAAGAAAAATAACATTTAGATTAAAAGACTGGGGTATTTCGAGACAACGTTATTGGGGATGTCCAATACCGATGATCCATCTCGAAGATGGATCCATAGTCCCAGTAGATAAAAGTGAGCTCCCAATAAAACTACCAGAGGATATTGATTTAAAACAAAGTGGTAACCCTCTAGAAAACCATAAAAGTTGGAAAAAAACTCTACACAAAAAGTCGGGTAAGGCGGCAACTAGAGAAACTGATACTCTAGATACTTTTGTGGACTCTTCATGGTATTTCCTTAGATTTTGTTCACCTAATTTTACTCAAGAACCTTTCGATATTAAAAAAGTTAATTATTGGATGCCTGTAGATCAATATATTGGGGGGATAGAGCATGCTATTTTACATTTACTATATTCAAGGTTTTTTATGAGAGCCCTAAATTTAAATAATAACCAAATTAAATGTAAAGAACCTTTTAAAGGACTATTTACTCAAGGGATGGTATGCCATGAAACTTATAAGGATCAAAGTGGAAAGTGGTTGAGCCCTTTAGAGGTTGAAAAAAGTTCTGAAGGTAAATATTTAAAGATATCAGATAAAACAGTTGTGGAGGTTGGTCCTTCAGAGTCCATGTCAAAATCAAAAAAGAACGTAATAGATCCTGAAAGTATGATTAAAGCATACGGAGCGGATGCTGTAAGATGGTTTATACTTTCGGATAGCCCTCCAGAAAAAGATATTCAGTGGTCCAATCAAGGGGTAAATGCAGCTTATAAATTTCTTCAAAAAATTTTCAATCTTTGCTCTGTAATTGAAAAAAGAAATGAAAATGGAAAAGAGTTAGATAAAGATTTTAACTTAAAAATGAATTCCTACATAAACAAAATTACAAAATTTATAAATGATTTTAATTTAAATGTTGTTGTTGCCAATGTTTATGAAATTTATAATTTATTTAATAGTCATTTAAATAGAGAAGTTAGTAATGATTGTCTAAAAAATAATTTTATAAATTTAATGAAGATTCTTATTCCGTTTACTCCTCATTTGGCTTATGAATGTTTAGAAATTCTTAATGTAAAAGATATTAAAAATTGGCCTAAAATAGACTCTGATTTAATCTTAAAAGAAAAAATAAAAATGGCTATTCAGTTTAATGGAAAAACTAGGGAGATAATTGAAGTAGTAAAAGGTGTAAGTCAAATTGAAGTTATAAATATTTGTAAAAATATAACTAAGATTAAGGAAAAAACAGAAGAGACCAATATTAAAAAAATAATTTTCGTGCAAGATAGAATAATTAATTTTATATTAAAAAAATGATATTATTTAAAAGATTAATTATTATAACAATTTCTCTAATAATATTTCTTTCTTCATGTTCTTACGAGAAAATGAACTCACCCGATCAAAAAAAATTTCATATAGTAGATATATATGTAGAGGGTGAAAAAAGGACTGCATTTCTTGTTCGAAAAAAGATCATCAGATATTCCAATTTAAAAAGTGGTAATAAAATTAAAATAAATATAATCCTTGCTAGTAATAAAGAAATCCAGGAAAAAAATACTCAAAATAAAGTAACTAGATATAAACTAAATATGAGCGCACAAGTAGAAATAAAAGATTTAGTGTCAGGTTCCGAATACAAAAGATCTTATAACGCTTCACAATCATATAATGTGGAAGATAGATACTCTAACACTGTGAACAATTCTAAAGAGGCAAATAATAATTTGATAGAAATAATTGTTGATGAAATACTGGATCAATTAAAAATTTTTTATAGTTAACATGATCTTGAAAAGCTATGAAGTTGAAAATGACATCAGCAGGGTTTCTAAATTCTGCTCCATTCTTGTTTATGGAGAAAATATAGGCTTGAAGGATACTTTAAAAAAAAGATTGGTTGATTTACATAAAGATGCGGAACTGATTAGTCTTTATCAAGAAGATATATCTAAAAACAAAGATATTCTTTCAAACGAAATAAAAAATGTCTCTTTGTTTACATCAAAAAAAATAATTATAGTAAATCAAGCTAATGAGAAAGTTATTGGTGACATAGAAAATTTTATCGAGAGAAAAGAAAATGTGAAAATAATTTTATTTGCAGAATTATTAGACAAGAGATCAAAGTTAAGATCGTTGTATGAAAAAAAGAGTATGTTGGCAGTTGTACCGTGCTATAATGACAATGATATAACCCTAAAAAAGTTAGTACAGCTTGAATTAAAGAATTTTGATAATTTAAATAATAATATGATGAATATGATATTAAATTATTCCAATCTAAATAGAAAAACTATTTTGAATAACTTAGAAAAAATTAAAATTTTCTTTGATAAAAGAGTTTTGCAAGAAGAAAGTTTAGAAACATTATTAAATTCAGATAAAAACGAATTGTTTGAAAATATTAGAGACGCAGCTCTTAATGAGGAAAAAACAAAGCTCAATAATCTATTAAATGATTTTGTTTTTACAAATGAAGACACATATTTATATTTAAATATGATTAATATTAGATTGACTAGAATGCTCGATATACTTAAGAAAAAAACGATTCAGGATAGTCTTGAGGAAGCAATAAACAAGATGAAACCACCTATTTTTTGGAAGGACAGACCAATTTATATAGGATTATTAAAAAAGTGGAACAAAGAAAAGATTATAAAAGCCATTAAGTATTTGGGGAAGATAGAGAAAGAAATTAAAAGCAATTCTTCATTAAGTCATTTAACATTAGTAAAAAACTCTATAATTAATATATGTACTAATTCTTGGTCTTATTTTTAAGCAATTTAGATATTAATTCCAGTTGATCTAAGTTTTTATATTCAATAGTCAATTTTCCAGAATTGTTTTTCTTGTTTTGAATATTAACTTTAAGCCCTAAAGATCTTTCTATATCCCTTTGCGCGTCAAACACATTAGGATCTACGGTAAAAGACTTGGACTTTCTTTTTTTTATATTTTCGATAGATCTTGCTGATAATTTTTTTGAAACTATTTCTTCGGCAATGCTAGAAGCATTAGGCATTCCAATTAAAGGTCTTGCTTGACCAGCAGTTAATTCTCCCTGTTCTAACATCGCAATAATATCTTTTGGAAGATTTAATAATCGTAAAGTATTGCTTATGTGGCTTCTACTTTTAGACATCATTGTAGCAATTTTATCTTGATCGTACCCAAATTCATCATTCAATCTTTTATAGCCTTTAGCTTCTTCAACAATATTTAGGTCTTCCCTTTGAATGTTTTCAACAATAGCTACTTCTAAAGTCTCACTATCATTTAAATCCAATATAGTTATAGGTACTTCATGCAAACCTGCTTTTTGAGCAGCTAACCATCTTCTTTCTCCGGCAATAATTTCATATGGCTCTGGGGACGACTTGTTTTTACGAACTGCAATTGGCTGAATAATTCCATTTTTTTTTATTGATTTGGAAAGTTCTTCCAACTTAAATTCATCGAAAGTTGTCCTTGGTTGATACTTATTTCTTGCTAGCTCTCCTATGAGAGCTTTTTGCTCATTTCCTTCAATTTTATCAATGTTTTCGGGCTTTTTTTGATCTCCAAATAGTGCTGATAGACCTTTTCCTAAACCCTTTTTTTTTGCATTCATGCTGCGCTACCTATTTTATTATTTTGACTTTTAAATTCCTCGGCTAGTTTAAAGTATGCTTTACTACCACTACAAGCCTTATCATATGTTACACATGGTTGGCCATGAGAGGGCGCTTCGGACAATCTAACGTTTCTTGGTATTACAGATTGATATACTTTTTCTTTAAAATAATTTCTTGCTTCTTTATCAACTTGAGACGATAATTTATTCCTCTTGTCGAACATAGTAAGCAAAATTCCTCTTACACTTAAAGTGGGGTTTAAATTCACTTTAATTCTATCAATTGTTTTAACTAGTTGAGTTATTCCCTCCAGAGCAAAAAATTCAGTTTGTAATGGTACTAATATTTCATTCGCTGATACTAAAGCCATAATTGTTAATAAACTCAAAGATGGAGGACAATCTATAAAAATATTATCGTATTGATTTATAATTTCAGTATTTTTATTTAAAATCTCTTTTAATATAAATGCTCTATTTTCATCGTTAGCAGTTTCAACTTCTAGGCCCGAAAGATTTACGTTAGAGCCAAATATATCTAGATTGTTTATATTTGTTTTTTGCAAACCCTCTTTTAAATTTATTTTTTTAATTAAAAGATTATAAATATTTTTTTCATCATCATTATTTGATTTACCCAAACCTGTAGTCGCGTTTCCTTGTGGATCTAAATCTATAACAAGATTATTTTGACCCAAAATGGACAGTGACGCCGCTAGATTAATTACTGTAGTGGTCTTTCCTACTCCACCCTTTTGATTTATAACAGCTATAATATTTGGTTTCACAAAATTTATTCTGCATTAATAATAATTATTTTAGAATCATTATCTGTAATGCTATTCTCTAATCTATACTCATAATTTCTCATCTGGGAAGTATTATTTATCTCTTCTTGTGCATTTTTTCCTTTCAAA
>MDTB01061296.1_pt1 | contig 10644 bp, 9 predicted proteins | sample 811161 | NCBI WGS metagenome assembly MDTB01 (sample SAMN05326650, study PRJNA326480) | marine metagenome | isolation source: seawater | place: Mediterranean Sea | collected 2009
CCAGAACTTTTTTCCCTTTCATGGATAGTCCAGCTGCAAGATTAATGACTGTAGTTGTTTTACCTACTCCACCTTTTTGATTTATGACAGAAATAATTTTTTTTTCCATTTTTTATTTTTTTTAAATTTTTATAACTATACTTTTATTCTTCAGAAAATTATTAAAGTATATCGAAAAGTGTGTTTCCATATTCTATTTTTTTACCTATATTTTTTTCTCAAATTGGATATTTTTACAATTACAGACTCGTTGCTTGTTAAACTTTTTTTTTGCTCATAATCAAATTTCCAAAATTTTGAAGCATCACCTAGAATTTTTTTTCCGCTCTTGCCTAAAAATAAAATAATGTATTTGAAATTTTTGAAATTACTTTGTGCTATTTGAAAAATTATTGGTAGAGGTTTAAATGCTCTGCAAATAATTACATCGGTACTTAAATTTTTTTCTTCAAAAATATTTTTTCGATGTACTTCTGAGTTTATATTGAATTTTTTTATCATTTCTTTTAAGAAAATACTCTTATGATAGCTCTTTTCATAAAAAATCACCTTAAATACTGGCTTTTTAGGTTTCATTAAAATACCTAAAACTATACCAGGTAATCCAGCACCTGAGCCTAAGTCTGTGCATATTTTAATATCATTTTTATCAATAAAATCAATGGTTTGTGCACTATCTTCAATATGCCTTTGTTTTATTGTCTTTTCTGTGCTTTTGCTAATTAAATTTACAAGTTTATTTTTTTCAATTATTAAATTCGTATAGGCTTCCAACTCCTGCAATGTTTCACGTGAAACATTTAAAGATAGAATCTTATTTATTTTTAAAATATTCGAATCAATCAAGCTATATTCTTAATAGACTTTCTTTTTAGATGAGACAACAAAATATATACTGCTGCTGGAGTAATCCCATCAATTCTCAAAGCTTGTCCCATTGTCTTTGGCTTAATTCTTTTAAATTTTGATTTTACCTCAATTGATAATCCTGAAAAATCATCATAATTTAAATTTTCAGGAATAATTAAATTTTCGTCTCTTTTAAATGCTAAAATTTCAGCTTTTTGCTTACTTAAATAGCCCTTATAATGTGAATTAATTTCTAATTGTTCATCAATTTCACGTGAAACATGCTTTATTTCGGGCCAAATTTCTCTAATTTTAAGCATATTAACTGATTTTTGGCCCAAAACTTGATTTGCAGATCGAGTAATTCCATCTTTAGCAATACTTACCCCAAATTTTGCGATTTTTGTAGGTGTTATATTCAATTTATCCATTTGAGACTGAATTTTAGATAATTGCATATATTTCTCTTTATATATTCTCTCTCTCTCCTTAAATACAACCCCTATATCTATTCCTCTTTGGGTCAATCTCACATCTGCGTTATCAGACCTTAATGAAAGTCTATACTCGGCCCTAGAAGTAAACATCCTATATGGTTCTGCAACACCTTTGGTTACAAGATCATCAATCATTACACCTATATATGCTTCTGATCTGTCCAAAATAAATGGTTCTTTTCCTTTAAATGCTAAGGCCGCATTTGTTCCTGCAATTATTCCTTGAGCTGCTGCTTCTTCATACCCAGTGGTACCATTTATCTGCCCTGCAAGATAAAGGTTTTTAATTTTTTTTGTCTCTAAAGTTAATAAAAGCTCTCTAGGATCAACAAAATCGTATTCAATGGCATATCCTGGCCTTATAATTTTAACGTTCTCTAAACCATTGATTTTATTACATATTTCTTGTTGAATATCAGCTGGTAGAGATGTTGATATTCCGTTTGGATAAATTGTATGATCGTTTAAACCTTCAGGCTCTAAAAAAATTTGATGCCTTTGCTTATCTGCAAATTTTTTTATTTTATCCTCTATAGATGGACAGTATCTAGGGCCAACACCTTGTATGCTTCCAGAATACATGGCACTTCTTCTTAAATTTTTAGAAATAATTTTATGAACAGCTTCATTCGTATAAGTCATTCGACAAGAAATTTGTTTATTATATTTTTTCTTTGTTAAGAATGAAAAAAAGTACGGATCATCATCTGCTTGCTGCTCCTCTAAATACTCAAAATTAATTGTACGAGCATCAAGTCTTGGGGGAGTTCCTGTTTTTAATCTTCCTATTTTAAAATTATACTTCTTTAATTGTTCGCTTAAACCTGTTGAAGGTTTCTCGTTAAATCTTCCAGCTGGTGTCTTTTCTTCACCAATGTGGATCAATCCATTTAAAAAAGTGCCAGTTGTAAGAATTATTTTAGATGATCTGATTTCTTTACCAGATTGTGTCACAAAACTAATTATATCGTTATTTTTAAAATTAAACTTAATTACAGAGTCAGAAAAAATACTTAAATTACAGTAGTTTACAAGTTTTTCTTGCATAAATTTTTTATAAAGACGCCTATCACTTTGTGTCCTAGGTCCTCTTACTGCAGGACCTCTACTCCTATTTAATAATCGAAATTGAATACCAGATTTATCTGCCACTTCTCCCATTAGACCATCCAATGCATCGATTTCTCTTACTAAATGACCTTTGCCCAAACCTCCTATAGCTGGGTTACAAGACATCTCTCCTATGGAATCAAATTTGTGAGTAAATAGGGCAGTGTTAACACCTAATCTTGCTGATGCTGCAGCGGCCTCGCAGCCAGCGTGACCACCACCTATTACTACAACATCGAATGATAGCTCATTTTTCATAGTTGTAATTTATTATTGATATTAAAATTTACAAGAAAACAGTTAAAAAAGTTTAAAAAGCCTTAATTATCTAAGCTTATTTTCCTATACAAAAATCGTTGAAAATTGATCCCAATATCTCTTCAACATCAACTTTACCAACAATCATTCCTAAATATCTAGTTGCTAATCTCAAATCCTCAGCTGCTTTATCAAAATCTTCCAAAGATTTTTTTTCTTCAAACTTTTCTAAATGTTCAACACATTTCTCGAGGTTAGTTCTGTGTCTTTGTCTAGTTATAAAAATATTTTCTGATGAAATAAATTTATTTTTCAAATTTTCTTTAATTGAATTGATAAATTTATCTAAATTTTTTTCTTCTTTAATCGAAATATAAATTGGATCAAATTTTTTGATTTCAGAGCTAATATTATCTGTACCTAGTTCCATTTTATTTATTACTAAGATCGTCTTCTTAACTCCAATATCCTTTAAAAAATCTTTAAAATCAACACTTTTTGGCTCTATTACAACAATGTTTAGATCAGAGTCTTTAGCACTTTTCAAAGCCAATTTAATTCCCTTTTTTTCAATTTCATCTTTTGACTCTCTTATTCCTGCAGTGTCAGATATTACAACGGGGAAACCATCTAAGTTTAAATGAGCTTCTATAATATCTCTTGTAGTACCTTCTATATCAGAAACAATTGAGACTTCTCTTCTAGTTAAGTAATTTAATAAAGACGATTTTCCAACATTTGTAGGACCAACTATTGCAATTTTAAATCCCTCTCTAATCCTTTCTCCAACTTTTTGATCATTTAATATTTTCTTTATTTCATCTTTTACACTTTTTGTTTTTAGGTGAATATTATTTAGAATATTCTCAGGAAGATCATCCTCAGGGAAATCTATTTTGGCTTCAACACTTGATAAAACTTTTATAAGTGCTTCTCTCAAAGAATTAAATTTATTTGAACTTTTGCCAGACATAATTTTGATTGCTTGCTGTCTTTGGATTTCTGTTTCTGATGAAATTAAATCTGAAATACTCTCGGCTTTTAGTAGGTTTATTTTTCCATTTTGGAAGGCAATTTTTGTAAATTCTCCAGGTTCTGCAAGCCTACATTCTTCAATTTTTGATATTGCTTTATGTAAAGCATCAATTACAGCTTTGCTCCCATGCACATGAAATTCAGCCATATCCTCGCCGGTATAACTTTCTGGGTTAGGGAACCAAATTAGAATTCCTTCATCTATCAATTCTTTAGCATCTGGTTTAAAAAATTTTCTTATAGTAGCCACTCTTGGTTTAGGTAAAGCTTTACCTGAAATTTTTTTAATTACTTCTATAGTTCCTTTTCCAGACACTCTTATTACAGCAATACCAGATACTCCAGGCCCAGTAGATAATGCATAAATTGGCATAAATTTATTATAGCTAGTTTTAACACCATATATATAATTTAAAAATGGACCATAATGATAAAATATTTGAAAAAGCAAAATATCTACATCAAAAAAATAATATATCAGGTGCTATTAAGCTCTATGAAAAATTAATTTCAAGTAGTTATAGAAATGCACAGTTATTGTATCTGCTTGGCACAGCCAATTTACAATTAAAAAATTATCAAAAAGCCATTAATATTCTCTCAGTATCTATAAAGGGCAATCCTGAAAACCATCATAGTTACAATAATATTGGTTTAGCTTATAGTGAAATAAAAGACTTTACTGAAGCAATCAAAAATTATGAGATTTGCATAAAATTAAAACCAAATTTTCCAGACGCATATATAAATAAAGGAATATCTTTAAAAGAAATTGGAAATTATGAAGAGGCACTTAAAGATTTTAAAACAGTTTTAAAACTCTCACCGAGTAATGCTAAGGTTTATATTAATCTTGGAAATTTGCAAAAGGAACAAAAAGAATATGATGAAGCAATAAAATCATATGAGAAAGCGATCAGCTTAGACGAAAAAAATTATATTGCATATAATAATTTAGGTATAATCTATCAAGAATTAAAAAATTATTCAGAAGCGCTTAAAAATTTTAATATTACATTTAAAATAAATTCAAAATTTGAATTTATTGTTGGGAAAATATTACATTGTAAAATGCATTTGTGTGATTGGAATAATTATGAAAAATTAAAAAAAGAAATTATTGAAGGAGTTAAAAATAATTTAGAAATGATAGAGCCCTTTCCTATTTTAGGTCTAACTGATAATCCTAAAATACTGAAACGATCTAGTGAAATATATTCAAAAAAAAAATTTTTTTATTTTAGAAAAAATAAGTTTAAATTAAACAAAGACAAATTGAAGATTGGTTACTTCTCTAGTGATTTTCACAGCCACCCTGTTTCACATTTAATAAAAGATGTTTTTAAATATCATAATAGGAAAAAATTTGAAGTAATAGGTTTCTATCACGGAACTAAGAATGACAAATGGACTGAAGAAATTAAAAGAAATTTTGATGAATTTATAGATTTAAACAAATTAAAGATTAGTGATATTGAAAGTTTTATAAGAGAAAAGAATTTAGATATTGCTGTTAATTTAAACGGCTATACATCAAATTCAAAGAATGAAGTTTTTTCCAAAGGAATAGCTCGTTTTCAAATTAATTATTTAGGTTATACAGGCACAATGGGATCGGATTTTATGGATTATTTGATAGCCGATAAAACGGTAATTCCAAAGAGTGACAGAAAATATTTTTCAGAAAAAATATTATATTTACCAAATTGCTGGTTACCAAGCTCTAAACACAGAGAAATATCTAAAAGAAGTTTTGAGAAACAAGATTTCTCAATACCTAAAAATAAGTTTGTATTTTGTAACTTTAATAATATTTATAAAATTACTCCAGAAATTTTTAAAATATGGATGAATATACTTTTAAAATCAGATGAAAGTATTTTGTGGTTAATAAGTAAGAATAATATTGTAAAAAAAAACCTTAGGTTAGAGGCAAAAAAAAGGGGTGTTGAACCAAATAGGATAATCTTTTCAGATCCAATGAATATAGAAGATCATTTAAAAAGAATTCAGTTAGCTGACTTATTTTTAGATACATTTCCATATAATGCCCATCTTACAGCTATAGATGCAATCAGAGTAGGTTTGCCTGTTTTAACTATATCTGGCAATTCTTTACCTTCAAGAGGTGCTGATAGTATATTGCAATCAGCTAATATTTCCAATTTGTGCAAAAAAACGTTTAAAGAATATCAAGATTCAGCCATTGAGTTAGCTAATAATAGAAAAAAATATAAAATTATTAGAGAAAGCTTTCAAAATTGTATAAATAGTGAACTATTTAATATTGAGCAGTTTACGAAAAATTTAGAAAAAATATATCTAAATTTAGTGTAAATAATATAATGATTATTTGGATAGCATCTTACCCAAAAAGTGGAAACACTTATATAAGATCTTTTTTGTCTGCTTATTATTTTTCTAAAGATGGAAATTTTAATTTTGAATTATTAAAAAATATTAAACAATTTCCAAATACTGAATTTTTTAAAAGCAATATAAATAGTTTAGATGATGCATCGAATAACTGGCTTTATGCACAAAAAGAAATCAAAGACCAAAATAAAATCAAGTTTCTTAAAACACACAGCTGCTTAGGCGCATACAAAGGAAGGCCATTTACTACTTCAGAATATAGTCTAGGTGGTATTTATGTGGTTAGAGATCCAAGAAATGTTATTTCGTCAGTAATGAACCATTTCTCATTAAATATTGATGAGGCTTATAATTTTATGACTGACATTCACAGAGGAACTAGATCTAATATTGAAAATGATTATTCTGCTTATTCTTATTTAAGCACATGGGCAAATCATTATAAGTCTTGGGTAAAATCGAAAAATTTTAGGAAAATAGTAATAAAATATGAAGATCTAGAGACACATAAATATGAAACTTTCAGGGATATAATTGTTTTTACAAATACAATTATGAATAATTCAGAGGGAGTAAACAAAGTTAAGTTAGAAAAAGCAATTGAAACAACTAATTTTAATGTCTTAAAAAATAAAGAAAAGAATGAAGGATTTGATGAAGCCTTATATTCAGAGGATAAAAAAAAAATGAAAGTTTTTTTTAATATGGGATTTAATAATAGATGGAAAAAAATTCTTAGAGAGGACATAAGGAAGAAGTTAGAAGATGTTTTTAAAAATGAAATGGAAGATATTGGATACATATAGAATAAGATATAATTATATATGATTATTTGGATTTCATCTTATCCCAAAAGTGGGAATACTTATTTAAGATCTTTTCTCTCAGCTTACTATTTTTCAGAAGATGGTGAATTTAATTTTAATTTGTTAAAAAATATCAAACAGTTTCCAAATAAATTTTTTTTTGCAAATAAATTAAATAGTTTTGAAGATGCTGTAAAAAATTATGTCCCTGCTCAAAAAAATATATTTGAAAGTAAGAAAGCAAATTTTTTAAAAACGCACAATTTACTTGGTTTTTACAAAGGTTATCCATTTACAATACCTGAGTATACTCTGGGAGCTATATATATTGTCAGAGATCCAAGGAATGTAATTTTGTCTTTAATGAATCATTATTCACTTAGTGAAAACGAAGCATTAGATTTTATTACAGATGATAATAGAGATATCCACGAGGATGAAAATGATTTTGCAGCTTATTCTTTTTTGAGTAGTTGGGCAAAACACTATACTTCCTGGTCTAAAGCTATCAAATATAGAAAACTCTTGATTAAATATGAAGAATTAAAAGATAATAAACATGAAATTTTTAGAGATATAATAGTTTACGTAAATACTTTGCTAAACAGGACCGAAAGAGTAAACAAAGAAAAATTGAAAAGAGCAATAAAGACTACAGAATTTAATATTTTAAAACAAAAAGAGGCAAAAGAAGGATTTGTTGAGTCTGCCAAAGATAAAAAAGGTAAAATTAAAATATTTTTTAATAAAGGATTTGAAAATGACTGGAAAAATTCAATTAGCTCTAAATCTATCAAGAAAATTGAAACTAAATTTTACAATGAAATGGTTAATCTAGGATATATCAAAAAGCATAAAAATTAATTATAATGAAAAAATGGGAAGATGATTTTAAATATGCAAAAGAAAAGCATAAAAAAGAAGCAAAAAAAAGAGGCGTAGATCCAAATAGAATTAAATTTGCAGAAAACATGAGTATTGAAGATCACCTAGAAAGAATGAAGCTTGCTGATATATTTCTTGATACTTGGCCATATAATGCTCATACAACTGCAAGTGACGCAATTAGAGTTGGATTGCCGATCGTAACATTAATTGGTAAATCTTTTGCATCTAGGGTTGCATCAAGCATATTGTCTACAATTGATCTCAAAAGTCTTACAGCAAAAACAATTTATGAATATGAAGAGATAGCAGTTAAGATTGCAAGTGATAAAAAGTTGCTTGGTGAGTTAAAATACAAATTGAAAAATATAGAAAACGAGTCTGTTTTATTTGATAGTACATTTTTTACCAAAAATTTGGAAAATATTTACTTAAATTTAATGAAAAGTTAGAAGGTTATGAAGGCTTATTCATTGAATTAAAGAAGTCTGAATTATCTTTTGTATCTTTTAATTTTGAATTAATAAATTCTATTGCATCCATTGACCCCATTGGTGCAATTATTCTTCTTAGAACATTCATTTTTTGTAGATCATTTTTTTCAAATATTAACTCTTCTCTTCTCGTCCCAGATTTAGTTATATCTATTGCAGGATAAATTCTCTTCTCTGAGATTTTTCTGTCTAATATAGTTTCGCTATTTCCAGTTCCTTTAAATTCTTCAAATATAACTTCATCCATCCTACTACCAGTATCAATTAATGCTGTTGCTATAATTGTTAAAGATCCACCTTCTTCAATATTTCTTGCAGCACCAAAAAACCTTTTTGGCCTTTGGAGTGCGTTGGCATCAACACCACCAGTTAAAACCTTTCCTGAACTTGGAACCACTGCATTATACGCTCTTCCTAATCTGGTTATAGAGTCAAGTAATATTACAACATCTTTTTTATGTTCAGTAAGTCTTTTTGCTTTCTCTATAACCATTTCAGCTACTGCAACATGTCTTTGAGCAGGTTCATCAAAAGTAGAGCTTATTACTTCTCCTTTTACAGTTCTTTGCATATCTGTTACTTCCTCGGGTCTTTCGTCTATTAGTAAAACCATTAAGTAACATTCTGGATGATTTGCGGTTATTGAATTTGCAATACTTTGTAAAATCATAGTCTTTCCAGCTTTTGGTGGTGATATGATCAGTGATCTTTGTCCTTTTCCAATTGGGCTTACTAAATCAATCAATCTAGGAGTTAAATCAACTTTTCTATCTATCTTTATACTTTCCACTTCCATAACTAGCTGCTTGTTCGGATATAATGGTGTTAAATTATCAAAAGCTATTTTGTGTTTAAATTTATCAGTTTCTTCAAAATTTATTTTACTTACTTGTAAAAGAGCAAAATATCTTTCACCATCCTTGGGTGATCTAATTGGACCCTCAACAGTATCACCCGTTCTTAAACCAAATCGTCTTATTTGATTAGGGCTTACATAAATATCATCTGCCCCTGGCAAATAATTAGATTCGATTGCTCTTAAAAATCCGAAACCATCTTGCAGTAATTGCAGTACTCCACCACCAGTGATTTCTTCACCTTTTTCAGCTAATTTCTTTAATATTGCAAAGTAAATTTCTTGCCTTCTTAATGTGCTAGCATTCTCAATTCCTAAATTTTCAGCTTCTGTAATTAGCTTTTCTGAACTTTTTTCTTTTAATTCTTGTATATTCATACTGTGGGGATTTAATTAGATTTGAGTAATATAGTTACTATTTTTTAGAATATCAAGGTTATAAAGGTTTAAAAATAACAACAAATACTATTAGAATCAGCAATATTGTTGGAATTTCATTAATATATCTAAAAAATTTGTGTGAATGTTTATTTAAATCGAATTTAAAATTATTTAAAATTTTACCAAGATACAAGTGATAAAATGTTAAGGCTACAACAAATAGAATTTTTAATATCATCCAAGTCTGACCAACCTGCTCGAACCCAATAAAGTGTATCAAACCTAAACCAAAAATCCATGACAGGATCATTGCTGGTGTCATGATGTAAAAAAACAACTTTTTTTCCATAACTTTAAATATTTCTGAAGTTTTGATCTCATGATTATTTTGAGAGTGATAAACGAAAATTCTTGGGAGATATAATAAGCCTGCCATCCACGATATTACTGCTATCAAATGTAAGGATTTAAAAAGTAAGTAAAGATTCATCTTTTAAATATTTCTTTGAATGAGACTCGTCAGTAATTTGATATGATCTTCATTATCATTCAAACAAGGTATCATATCGAAATTCTCACCTCCTGACTCCAAAAAACTTTCTTTACCTTGAATAAGAATTTCTTCTAAAGTTTCAACGCAATCTGAAGAAAATCCAGGACAAATTGTTAAAATATTTTTTTTCCCTACTTTTGGGAGTTGTTCAAGGGTCTTGTCGGTGTAAGGTTGCAGCCATGCCTCGGGACCAAATCTAGATTGAAAAGTTGTTTTTATTTCTATTGTATTAAATTTTTCAGTAATTAATCTGGTGGTTTTATGACAATAGCAATGATACGGGTCTCCTTTATCAAAATATTTTTTTGGGATACCATGATATGATGCGATTATTAAATCTGGCTTCCAGTCAATGCTCTCAAGCTTTTTGTTAATTGAATTCACTAATGCATCTATATAAATAGGATCAGATTCATAATGAGGTATTACTTTTAAAGACGGTTGCCACCTCATTTTCATAAGTGTTCTGTAAACTTCGTCACAAACAGTAGCTGTTGTGGCTGCTGCATATTGTGGGTAAAGCGGTAGAATTGTTAAATTCTCA
>MDTB01170071.1_pt1 | contig 10644 bp, 12 predicted proteins | sample 811161 | NCBI WGS metagenome assembly MDTB01 (sample SAMN05326650, study PRJNA326480) | marine metagenome | isolation source: seawater | place: Mediterranean Sea | collected 2009
ACTTCGTTGTAAATTTATACGATAAAGAAAGTAAAAAAATTAATATTAATTTAGAAGATGAAATAATAGAAAAAACATTAATTAAATAAAATTATGGAAATAGACCCTTTTATATTTAGATTAAGTATATTTATTCTTTCAATATTTATTGGATATTACGTCGTTTGGAGTGTTACTCCTTCGTTACATACTCCCCTTATGTCTGTTACTAATGCAATTTCCTCAGTTATAATTGTTGGCGCAATTATTGCAGCACTAGCAGGAGATTCTGTAAATATTTTTGATACTGCAAATATCTTTGGTTTTTTAGCAATTATATTAGCAGCTGTAAATATTTTTGGAGGATTTCTAGTCACACAGAGGATGCTTGCAATGTATAAAAAAAAAAAGAAAGATAAATAAATATGTCAGCAAACTTGTTAGCAATTTTTTATTTGATTTCTGGAATATTATTTATTTTAGCTTTAAGAGGACTTTCGTCCCCAGAAACATCAAGACAAGGAAATTTGTTTGGAATTATTGGAATGGCAATTGCTATTGGAGTTACCTTTTTATCTATAGGAAATTTTTCTACAGGATTTTTGTATGTTTTAGGTTTTTTATTAATTGGAGGTTCTGTAGGCGCTTTCATTGCATATAAAATACCAATGACCGCAATGCCTGAGCTTGTTGCTGGTTTTCATAGCTTAGTAGGATTAGCTGCAGTATTTGTAGCTATTTCAGCTTTTCTAAATCCTGAAGTTTTTAGTTTAGGCTCTCCAGGAAATATAAAAATAGCAAGTTTAATTGAAATGTCTTTGGGAGCCGCAATAGGAGCTATAACTTTTACAGGTTCAATTATTGCTTTTTTAAAGTTGAGAGGAATTATGTCTGGCTCTCCAATCACTTTTGTTGGTCAACATTTTCTAAATTTAGCTCTAGGTTTAATATTGATAGGTTTAATATTTTATTTATGCAAAACTCAAATAGATACTTGGTTTTGGACTGTAATTTTAATTTCATTTATACTTGGAGTTTTATTAATTATCCCTATAGGGGGAGCGGATATGCCGGTGGTTATATCTATGCTTAATTCTTACTCTGGATGGGCTGCAGCAGGAATTGGTTTTACTTTAGAAAATACTGCACTAATAATTACTGGGGCCTTAGTAGGATCTTCAGGAGCAATACTTTCTTATATAATGTGCAAAGGCATGAACAGATCTTTCTTTAATGTAATTCTCGGAGGTTTTGGTGGAACCGACCAATCTTCTTCTTCAAAAGGTAAAGAACAAAAACCAGTAAAAAGTGGTAATGCCGATGATGCAGCTTTTTTAATGAAAAATGCTTCATCAGTAATAATTGTTCCGGGATATGGAATGGCGGTTGCTCAGGCTCAACACGCATTAAGAGAAATGGTCGACACACTTAAAAAAAATGGTGTTAAAGTTACTTATGCAATTCATCCTGTTGCTGGTAGAATGCCAGGACATATGAATGTATTATTAGCTGAAGCAAATGTACCTTATGATGAAGTTTTTGAACTAGAAGAAATTAACAACGATTTTGCTAATTGCGATGTCGCATACGTAATTGGAGCCAACGATGTAACTAATCCTGTAGCAAAAACTGATCCACAAAGTCCAATTTATGGTATGCCAATTTTAGATGTTGAAAAAAGTAAATCTGTTTTATTCGTAAAAAGAAGTTTATCTCCGGGGTATGCCGGAATAGATAATGATTTATTTTACAGAGACAATACACTAATGCTCTTTGGAGATGCAAAAAAAATGACTGAAGATATAATCAAAAATTTATAAATTGACAAAAATATTCTGTGACATAGCTGATATAAAATTGATTAGAAAATTTGAAAAGAAATCAATTGTTAAAGGTTTTACAACAAATCCTAGTTTAATGAGAAAAGCAGGAGCAAAAGACTATAAAGTTTATGGTCGAAAGATATTAAATATATCGAAAAAACCCATTTCTCTGGAGGTTTTTGCGGATGATGAAAAAAATATGATTTTACAGGGGTTAAAAATAAGTACTTGGGGAAAAAATGTTTATGTAAAAGTTCCAGTTGTTAATTCAAAAGGAAGTTTTATGGGCAATGTTATAAAAAAATTAAATAAAAAGAAGATAAAATTAAACATAACTGCGGTATATAATTCATATCATACAAAAAAAATTTTAAAAAAAATTGATAAAAAAACAAAAGTTATCATATCAATATTTGCAGGAAGGATGGCAGATGTTGGTAGAGATCCTTTACCTGAATTCAAAAAAAGTATTAAACTTGCTAAAAAATATAAAAATGTAGAAATTCTTTGGGCAAGCACTAGAGAACCTTATAATTATTTGCAAGCTCAACAATTAAAATGTCATATCATAACAGTCCCACCTGCAATTATTGAAAAAATTGAGAAGTTTGGAAAATCATTTTCAAATTTAACAATAGATACTGTAAAAGGATTTTTAGAAGACAGTAAAAAATCAAAATTTAAATTATAAAATTGGTTGCGGGGGACGGATTTGAACCGCCGACCTCAAGGTTATGAGCCTTGCGAGCTACCAGGCTGCTCCACCCCGCGATAAATTAATATCTGTTTTTAATTTTATTTAGTTTTTTAACTCTTTTTATATTTTCTTGTAGTATTCTTTTCTTTTTTTCTGAGGGCTTTTCGTATGTGTTTTTAAGCTTTATAATTTTAAAAAAACCGTCTCTCTGGAGTTTTCTTTTTAAAACTCTCAGTGCTTGCTCTACATTATTATCTTTAACTTCTATTTTAATAACTACCCCCAAAAAAACGATTTCTTATCATTTAAAAAATTAATTGTCTACATTCATTATTTATTATTAGACGCTTCTTTCTCTTTTTGTCTTTTTTCTCTTTTAATTCTTCTTTCAGATTTCTCAATTGCTTCTTGAAGTTCTTTTTGAGACATCAATCCCATTGCAACAGGATCTTTTGGAGTTAAATTATTATAATTCCAGTAGCTTTTATTTCTAATTGCCACGACTGAATTTTTTGTTATACCAGCAAGCTTAGCAATTTGAGAATCTTTTAAAATTGAATGTTCTCTGATTAACCATAATGCTGAGTCAGGTTTATCCTGTCTTCTAGATAAAGGAACATATTTTTTTATTTTGTTACCAGTGTCTTCTATATCTATATTATAATTATTTAAATTAAGTGGTCTTGAATTATCTTTTGAAGATAATTCTATTTCTTCCTTTGTTAATTGTCCGGCAATTATTGGATTGTATCCTACAATGCCTTTTGCAACTTCACCGTCAGCAATACCCTGAATCTCTACTTCATGTAAATTACAGAAGCTAGCAATTTGCTTAAATGTTAAAGTTGTATTTTCAACTAGCCATACAGCAGTTGCCATAGGCATTAAAGGTGCATTAGTCATTATGCTTTTTTCTCAGCTCTAAAATTTTGGAATTTTTTGTTAAATTTACTTACTCTTCCTTTATCAAGAATTCTTTGTTTTCCACCAGTCCATGCTGAATGAGAGATAGGATCTATTTCTAGCTTTAGCACATCTCCTTCCGCACCCCATGTAGACCTTGTTTCAAATTGCGATCCATCTGTCATCTCAACTTTAATGTTGTGATATTTTGGATGTATTTTTTTTTTCATAGCTGGCTTTATAACAAAAGAAATTTTAAAAACAATTAAAAGTTATAGAGGTTTTCAATCATTTTTTCATATATGGAGTTACTAGCGGCCAAAACACTAAGTTCGTCAGAAGTAAAATTAATATCATTAATTTTTCCTCCAGCTTCTTTAATAATAATTATTCCAGCAGCTATATCCCAGATTTTTAAATTATGTTGAAAGTACCCATCATATCTACCCGACCCTACGTAGGCCATATCAAGTGCTGCGCTCCCAGATTTTCTTATATTAAGACCAGATGTGATATCTTTTTTTCCGCCTGTAGCAAAAAGACATTCTTCCAACTTCTTTTTTTTTGAGACTCGAATTCTTTGATTGTTAAAATACGCTCCATTATTCTTCTCGGCGTAAAACATTTCATTTTTAATTGGATCAAAAACTAAACCAGAAACTATTTCATCTTTTGATTGTAGAGCTATTGAAATTGAAAAATGTGGTACACCATGTAAAAAATTTGTGGTTCCATCAATTGGATCTATAATCCAAATATTATCTTTATCTTGATTTTTTATTTTACCAGTTTCCTCGGTTATAAATGAGTATTTTTTTCTATACTTAGATAACTCTTCAATAAGAATTTTTTCAACTTTTTTGTCTGAATTAGTAACAAAGTCCAAAGGACCTTTTAAAGAGACTTGTAGTTTTTCTAATTCTCCAAAATCTCTAATTAATATTTTAGAAGCTTTTTCAGCAGCTTTAATCATAATATTTAAATTTGAAGATATTGAATTCATATTAGTTATATTTTTTTTACATACTCTATAGACCTTGTATCAACAACTATTTCATCACCACTTTCAATAAATGGAGGAACTTGAATTTTCACTCCATTATCTAATATAGCAGGCTTATAAGATGATGATACAGTTTGGCCTTTTAAAGCTACATCCGTACTATCTATTTTACAATTTATTTGATTTGGTAATTCAATAGAGATTGGTTTTTCTTCATAGAAAACTATTTTAACTTCTAGCTCTTCCTTAAGAAATTTACCTTTTTCTCCAATAATTTCTTTTTTTATATTTATTTGATCAAAAGATTTTTGATTTATAAAATAATACTCATTATCATCTTGATATAAAAAATTAAAATTTAATTCTTCTAAAGATGCTTTTTCAACCGTATCACTAGATCTAAATCTTTCATTTAACTTTGTTCCCTTATTTACACTTTTCATTTCAACCTGGTTAAATGCACCTCCTTTTCCAGGTTTAACATGTTGAGTTTTTAAAACTTCCCATAGATCTTCTTTATGTTCTATAAGCATTCCAGGTTTAATTTCATTTCCAGATATTTTCATACAAATTTATTTATAGCATCTTTTGGATTTAGTTTTTTATTATTCCAAATGTAGCCTGAAATAGCTAAAAAATTAGCATTGTTCAATAACAGATTTTTATAATTAGAAGAATTAATACCTCCGATAGCTACTAAAGGAGTTTTAGTTAACATTTTTGCTTTATTTAAAATTTTAGTGTCAGCTTTATACTTTGTTTTTTTTGTTTTAGTTGAAAAAAAAGCTCCAAAGGCTAAATAACTTGCATTATTTTTAATAGCTGATTTTGCTAATTTGATAGAATTGTGACACGTTATTCCTATAATTTTGTTACCAATAATTTTTCTAGCTTTAATTATATCTGTGTCTTTTTGACCTAAGTGACACCCATCAGCATTTAGTTTTTTTGTCAGCCAAGGATTATCGTTAACTAAAAACTTTACATTGTTTCTTTTGCAAATTTTTTTGATCTTTTTTCCAATTAAAATTTTTCGTTTAAATGAGTATTTTTTAAATCTCATTTGAAAAAAACTAACTTTACCAGTTCTCAAAACTTTATTTAAGTTAAAATAAAATTGAGCAGTTATTTTATTTGGTGAAATAAGGTAAATAAATTTTTTTTTATTTATTTTCAAGCTCTTTAGACCATTTTCCCTGAGCAGCTAGAGTGCACATTTTAGCTCTATGATTAAAAACATTTTGAGTTCCTTTAATATCTTTAATATTTTTTGACCAATATTTAAGGGCACTTTGTTGAAGGGCTCTACCATATGAATATGTCATTATAAAATTAGTATTATTATTTTTGTTAATTAAATTTAAATTTTCCGTGGCTTCAATTTCAGATTGACCTCCAGATAAAAAAGCCACTCCAGGCACCTCACTTGGGACAGATGTTTTAAGACAGTCAATTGTTTTAGATGAAACCTCTTCATTTGAAATTTTATTTTTTGATTTATTTCCAGCCAAAATCATATTTGGTTTTAAAATTATTCCTGTTAAGTCAACTTTATGTATTATTAGTTCTTCAAAACATTTTTTAAGAACTTCAGAAGTTTTACTTAAGCAATCTTCGGCCGAATGATTTCCATCCATTAATACTTCAGGCTCAACTATTGGAACCATTTCACACTCCTGAACAAGAGCCGAGTATCTTGCTAGTGCATGAGCGTTGGAGTGTATTGCAAGTTTACTTGGATATTTTTCGCTTATATTGTAGACGCCTCTCCATTTTGTAAATCTTGCACCAAGCTCATAGTATTTTTTTAGCCTCTCTCTTAAACCATCCAAACCTTCAGTGATTTTTTCATCTGGTGAGTTTGCTAAAACTTTTGCACCAGTATCAACTTTTATTCCTGGTACAGCTCCTGTTTCTGAAATTATATCAGGGATTGTTTTGTTAAGACTTGATGATTGATTTATAGTTTCGTCGTATAAAATAACACCACCAATACAATCTTTCATACTTTCTGATAAGAAAAGAGTTTCTCTAAAAAGGAGTCTATTTTTTGGAGTTGATGAAACATTAACGGAATCTAATCTTTTAGTCATAGTTCCATTGCTCTCATCTGCCGCAAGTATACCTTTGCCATTTGAAATTATTTTTAAAGCAATTTTATTAAGTTTGGACATGTTAATTTAAAGCTTTTATACCAGGTAGTTCTTTCCCTTCAAGATATTCTAAAAAGGCTCCACCAGCAGTTGAAACAAAATTAAAATTATTAATTGCATTAAGACCATTTAATAATGAAACTGTATCCCCACCTCCAGCAACTGAATAAATTTTATTATGTATATTATTTTTGATTATCTTTTTAGCAATTTGTATACTTCCGTTGGAAAAATTTGGGTTTTCAAAATATCCAGCAGGACCATTCCATAAAATTGTATTACTTTCATCAATAAGATTATTAATTTTTTTTATTGTTTTTGGACCGATATCTAAGATCATTTCATCAGACAAAATTTCATTTAATGCCTTAGTTTTTGGAGGTCCATCTAAATCTTTTGCCACAACAATATCTTCAGGATATATTATTTTACAATCTTTTTTTTTTGATAATGAAAAAATTTCCTCAATAATTGAATCTATATTTTTTTCAATTAAAGATTTTCCGATATTATGCCCCATATATTTAATCACATTATTTGCCATTCCACCCACAATTATAATATTATCAAATTTAGTTATTAAATTTTTTATTATATTAATTTTAGTTGAGATTTTAGAGCCTCCAATTATACAGGTTATAGGTTTTTTAATTTCTGATGTGATTTTTTTTAATGCATTAACTTCTAAATCAAGTTGCAAACCAGAATAAGATGGTAAAAAATTTGTTATTTCGTGAATAGATGCATGAGCTCTATGAGAACATGAAAATGCATCATTTACATAAATATCAGCTAAACTTGCTAGTTTTTTTGCAAATTTTGGATCATTTTTTTCTTCTTCTGAATAAAATCTAATATTTTCTAACATAATAATTTTTTCATCAGTTTTATTAAACAAATCTTTTTTTTGTATTTCTTGAATATTTTGTGTAACTAGCTTTATATTTTGATTTAGTTTACTTTCCAAATCTTCGCTTATTGGTTTAAGAGATAGTTCATTAACAACTTTTCCATTAGGCCTTCCCACATGAGATAAGATTATAATTTTCACATTTTTTTTGATTAGAAATTTTAAAGTAGGAAGAATTTTATCTATTCTTGTTGTGTCTGTAATTTTTCCATTATTAAGGGGGACATTTAAATCTAATCTTAACAATATTTTTTTATCACTAAGATTTATTTCTTCTTTGATGCTTCTCATCAAGAGATCTTATCGATATATTCTGCAATATCACACATTCTATTTGAAAAGCCCCATTCATTGTCGTACCAAGCTGAAATTTTTCCCATATTCTTTCCAATTACGCAGGTTAAAGAACAGTCTATGATTGCTGAAGCTAAATTGTGATTAAAATCAATCGATACAAGTTTTTCAAAAGTTACTTCTAGTACTTTTTTAGATTGATTTTTAGAGGCTGATATAAATGCTTCATTAATTTTTTCCTTATCGATATCTTTTTTGGTACAAAAAACTAATTCAACTAGCGATACATTTGGAGTAGGTACTCTCATTGCCACACCTTCTAATTTTCCTTTTAAAGAAGGAATGATCTCGCCGATAGCTTTTGAAGCTCCTGTTGATGTTGGGACTATTGATTGGCTAGCAGATCTAGCTCTTCTTGGATCTTTATGAGAATTATCTAAAATCCTTTGATCACTTGTAAAGGAATGAATTGTAGTCATAAAACCTTTTTCAATTTCAAAATTTTCATTTAGCACGTTTGCAACAGGAGCCAAACAATTAGTAGTACATGAAGCAGCAGAAATTATTTTATCATCCTTTGTGAGAACTTTTTCATTTACTCCAAATACAATAGTTTTATCAGAATTTTTGCATGGAGCAGAAACAATCACTTTTTTTGCACCATTTTTTATATGAGGCATTAGTTTTTCTTTTGAATTAAATTTTCCGGTACATTCAAAAACATAATCAACATCAAACTTTTTCCAATTTATATTTTCAATTTTAGTTTCTTGTGAAAAGGTAATTTTGTTATTATTTATTATTAAATGATTTTCATCAAATTTTAAATCCGCATTAAACTTTCCATGAATGGAATCATATTTTATTAATTTACAACTTGCCTCTGAGTTAGTTCTATTATTAATATGTTTTATTTTTATATTTTTATTTTGACTTTCAATAATTGCTCTAATTACCATTCGACCAATTCTTCCCATTCCATTAATTCCAACTTTTATTGTCATGTTTATTTTTTTACCAATATTTTAGTTTTTTTTGCAATATTTTCTGCTGTTAATCCAAAATGCTTATAAATATTTTTATACGGCGCACTTTTGCCAAAAGTATCAATTCCAAAAGTTAAACCTTTACTACCAACATACTTTTTCCAGCAATCGGTTGATGATGCTTCAATAGATATTATTGCTTTTGTTTCATTCAGAATTTTATGTTTGTATGATTTAGACTGTAAATCAAAAAGATCCTGACATGGCATCGATATTACTTTAGAGTATATTTTATCTTTGGCCAATTTATGGCTAGTTTCAATTGCCAAATTAACTTCAGAACCGCTTGCAAGTATAGTTAGATTGATATTTTTGTTAGTTCTTAAAATTTCATAAGCCCCCAACGAACATTTGTTTTTATTAGAATATTTTTTTCTAATAGGATTAAGGTTTTGCCTAGTTAAAGACAAAATACTGGGTATTTTTGAATTCATTAATGCCTGCTCCCAACATTCAATAGTTTCCATTCTATCTGCAGGCCTAAAAACATTTAAGTTTGGAATTGATCGCAGACCAGATAATTGTTCTATTGGTTGATGAGTGGGACCATCCTCTCCCAAACCTATTGAATCGTGAGTCATTACATATATTACTTGTTGCTTCATTAAAGCTGATAACCTAATTGATGGTTTGCAGTAATCTGAAAAAATTAAAAATGTTCCACCATATGGAATAATTTTACTATGTAGTGCCAATCCATTCATTATTCCACACATCGCATGCTCTCTTACACCATAATGAATATAGTTTCCATCAAACTCACTCGGTTTTATTATTTTATGATATTTAGTTTTAGTATTATTTGATCCCGCTAAATCTGCAGAACCTCCAATTAAAATTTTATTTTTTTGTACTATATTGTTTAAAACTAACTCTGATCCTTTTCTAGTTGCTAAACTCTTAAGCTCTTTAATTGCATTTAATTTTTCAGACTTTATTGGTCCACTAAAATTAGTTTTAAGAATTTTATCTATTTTTATTTTTTTTCTTTTGTAAATTTTATTCCATTTTGATTCAACTTTACTACCCTTGATCCCAATTTGCTTCCACTGTTTTAAAATATTTTTTGGTACTTCAAAAGGTTTATGATTCCAATTTAATTTTTTTCTAACTAATTCTACCTCCTCTTTACCAAGTGGACTACCGTGAGAGGAGGCTTTACCAGATTTATTAGGTGAACCATAACCAATTTTTGTTTTGCAAGAAATTATTGTAGGTCTTTTTGCATTCTGAACTCTTTTTAATGCTTTGAATATCTCATTAAAGTTATGACCATTAATGGAAATGTAATCCCATCCATAACTTTCAAACCTTTTTTTGTAGTTATCTGAAACTGCTAAACTAGTAGGGCCATCAATCGAAATAGAATTATTATCAAATAACATAACTAAATTTTTAAGTTTTAAGTGTCCAGCCAAACTCATTGCTTCGTGACTTATTCCTTCCATTAAACAACCATCACCAGCCAACACATAGGTTTTATGGTTAACTATATTTTTTCCATTTTTCTTTTTTTGTATTTCTTCTGCAATAGCAAAACCAACAGCATTTGATATTCCTTGACCCAAAGGTCCTGTGGTAGTTTCAATTCCAGAATTTGGGTGATACTCAGGATGTCCTGCACATATAGAATTAAGTTGCCTAAAGTTTTTTATGTCATCTAGTTTAATACTTTTGTACCCAGTTAAGTATAATAAAGAATATAGAAGCATTGAACCATGACCAGCAGATAATACAAACCTATCTCTATTTATCCAATCAGGATCTTTTGGGTTAAATTTTAAAAAGTTTTTGAAAAGAACCGTGACAACATCAGCCATACCCATAGGCATACCA
>MDTB01183951.1_pt1 | contig 10644 bp, 8 predicted proteins | sample 811161 | NCBI WGS metagenome assembly MDTB01 (sample SAMN05326650, study PRJNA326480) | marine metagenome | isolation source: seawater | place: Mediterranean Sea | collected 2009
GCCAATCTGGTAAGTATGATCCCCATCTCAAATTTATATTAATAATTCTACCTATTATTTCTTTACTAAGTATTTGTTTTAATTTTTTTGTATATGGTATATGTCTATGACAAAATGCTACATAATTAATTAATTTTTTTCTTTTAATTATTTTATTTAGATCATTCCAACCAATTGCATTAATGCCCAGTGGTTTTTCTATGAAAATGTTAATATTTTTTGAGACTGCATATTTAGCTATTTCTAAATGAAGAAAAGGAGGTGTGCAAATAATAATTGCTGTATAATTATTTTTTCTAACAGCATCATAATAATTTGTAAATGTATTTCTAATTTTAAACTTTGATTTAGCTTCAAGCAGCCTATCTTTACGTGTATCAGCAATATCTATGGATTTAAAATATTTAGTAAATAAACTTATATGTCTTTTACCAATGGAACCTACCCCTATAACTAATATGGCCTTACTCAAATTACCTCCTTATTTTAAGTAAAATTTAAAAAAACCACTAAAATGTTTTTTTATTTTTATCTTATTATTATAATCTTCATCATCAAATAGATATCTAAAAGTATCTTTAATATTTCTAGAAGTAGTAAATGACCATTTTTTTTTACCTAATTTATATCTCCAACTAAATTTTCCGTATTTTAATCTAAAATAAGGTATCCAATAGGTCATAAAGCCGATTAAAAATAATATGTAAAACTTCAAATGATAATTTAAATAACTGTATATAGAATATAAAGAATTAGTTTTATCATTATTGTCAAAATTATTATTTTGAATATTATCAATCTCATTTATGATTTGTATTGAAGAGAAACTGTCACTTGTTTCAATATATTTATCTAAAACTATATTTTTGTTTTTCATTTTTGTTGTGTCTGGATTTAATATATTAAAAAATAAATCATTTTCATTATGACAAATGATTGATACATCATTGGTTATTGGACTAATAGCAGACAATGCATCTAAATCTTTTATTGGATTATACATAATTGTATATTTTTCAAAAAAACATGATTGAACTGACATAGTGCTATTAAAGTGAATAAAATAATCGCATTCTAGCAATTGTTTCGATGTAGTTTCTTGATTATTAACACTTACATTTTTATATTTTTTTAAAAAATTTTTCCAAAAATTAATATTTTCCTCTGGATGGGGTCTTACAACAATATTAAATTGATTAAATTTATCAGCTAATTTTGGAATAATTTCTTTAAAATGATTATAGCTTAATTCCTTAAGTTTATATTCATTATCAAGTAGTTTTTTATATTGATTAATTTCTTTAGGAGGATAATTATCTAGCCCACTAAAATAATTCTCATATTCTTTTCTAACTTTTTTAAATTTAGGATCGGCTCTTGCAAAATTAACAGAAATTAATATGTTATTCTTATATTTTCTATTATTAAAATTAATTTTATTTTTCTCAATCTTCCATGAGTCAACAATTGGTGATCCAGTTACATAACTTTTATTTTTAATTGAATTGAAAACATTATAAACAGGATTAAAGTGACTTTCAAAGCCCCAGAAAAAAATTTTATCAGTTAACTCAATAGTTTTTTCAGAATATCTTTTTAAAGCTCCGAATTTTCCATTACTTAAAATTAAACCCTCTATATCTAGAGTAGTTATCTTGTGTCCATATTTTTTTATTTTTTTTAGATTTTGTATTTCCCCAGGAACAATACTTTTTAAATACCAGATAGACTTAGGTAATGTGTTTATAAATGGGAAAATTTGAGATTTTTGTCCAAAATAAACAGTCCAACCATTTTTTAAAGCAAAATAAGCTAATATGATTCCACCTAAATATTCTCTATGCTTTATTTCTAGAGGTATAATTAGTGTTTTCATTCAAATATATTAAACTTTATAAAAGTATTATTATTTTAGTTTATTAAATTCAGCTAAATCAATCCAAGTTTCATGTAAAGGAAAAGCTAAAACTTTTTTCTTTTTTAAAATTAATAAATTAAAGAAATCCGGCATATCAATTTTTGTATTATTTTTTAAGTATTTAAGTTCTGATGATTCAATTACATATATGCCAATATTAATTAAAGATTTAAAAATAGGTTTTTCTTCAAATCCTACGATTCTAGATCCTTTGATATTAACAACACCGTACGGATTAGCAATTTCATGTGTTTTAACTACCATTGTAGCTGAACATTTATTATGAAAATGATAATCAAGTAGTTTTTGATAGTTTGTATTAGTTAAAATATCACAATTAGATATAACAAACGTCTTATTTTGATTTTTATTAATAAGTGATAAAAAACCAGCTGTACCTAATGCAGTTTTTTCTTCTATATATTTAATATTAATATCAAATTTACTTCCATTCCCAAGGTATTTTTTTATTTTATCTTTTTTATAATATACTGAAATATAAAAATTTTTGAACCCATTAAATTTTGCTTTTTCAATTATATGTTCGATCATCATTTTACCATTAATTTTAATTAGAGGTTTTGGGGTTTTTTCCGTTAAGGGCAATAATCTTTTGCCATAACCACCCGCAACAATGACAAATACTGAAGAAGAAATTTTATTGTTTTTGATATTATCAATGGTGTGAATTCCGAATATTTTATTGTTTCTATCAACTATTGGTATTTGATAAATATTATTTCTGATCATTAAATCTCTAACTTCTGTAATTGAAGTTCTAGGATCACAAATTAATGGTTTTTTTTTAATAATAGATGATATTGAGTCAGTAAAATCTATACCTTTTAAAAAGCTACGTCTTATGTCACCATCATTAATTATACCTAAAAATTTTTTATTTTTAGTTACCACTACAATTCTTGCTGCAGAAGAATTTAGACATTTAATAGCATCGTTAATATTTTTTTTGTAATCTAATAATGCTTTTTTCCAATCCATTTTTTCTTTTTAATTATTTAAATATAACTATCAACAAAATCTTTTTTTAAATCAATTTTTTTTATTTGTTTAATAGTTTTAAAGACTTTAAGAGATGTGTTTTTTTTATCATATGGTGATTTTAAATTTTTAATTTTTTGTTTGAATTTATTGCTTAAAGCCAAATTAATAGCATCACATATTTTATTTGATATTGGTTGCACATTTATAACACTTTTAGCCATCACTCTTCCAATTTGCCTATCACCAATATTAATAGTAGGAATTTTGAAAGTAGGCGCTTCTAGAACACCGCTGGATGAATTACCAATAACGGCATCCACATTTTTTAAAATACTATAATAATATTTTTGACCAAGAGACTCAAAATAAATAGTATTTGAATTTTTTTGGCAATATTTTTTAATTAATTTATTAATAATTATTCCGTCTGTGTCAGCATTTGAAAGTGTAAAAATTATTCTAGAATTTTTATAACAAGAGAGTGTTTTCAATAATTCAACAATATGTTTTTTTGAAGTTTTTTTTTCATTAGTAACTGGATGGAATGTAATTAATAAATTCTTTTCATAAAATTTAAATTTTAAATTCTTTTCTATATATTTAACATTATGCAATCTTATACTTTTCATAGCTTCGTTTCCAAAACCACCTACATTGAAAACATTTTTTTTATTTTCACCTAACTGTAAAACCCTTTTTTTATAATCATCACAGGTTACAAAATGAAGATGAGACATTTTTGTAATGGAATGTCTTATAGCATCATCAAATGCTCCTATAGTTTTTTCTCCTCCATGAAGATGTGCTATAGGAATATTATGAATAAGTGCAGCTGATGAAGCAGAAAGGAGCTCGTATCTATCTCCTAGTAAAACTAAAATATCTGGTTTAAATTTCTCAAAAGCTAATGAAAAAGCCTTAAGTCCAATACTCATAGAATTACAAATTGATACATAAGTATCTTTTGCAAGATTAATATTTATTTTTTTTGTAATTTTATAATTATCGTTTAAAATTTCTTTATAAGTAAAACCAAATTCTTTTGATAAATGGCTACCTGTTACAATTAGCTGTAAATTAGATTTCTTATCATTATGGAATAAACCAATTAAGCGTTTTAATAAACCATAATCTGCTCTTGAGCCAGTTAATATGCAAATATTTTTCATAACTTAATTAAATCATCTATCTTGAAATTTTTTTTAGATTTTTTACCAATTATCTTATTCCATTTCATTGGAGATATTCCATAACCAGGTCTTTTTACAGTTATATTTACTTCAGAAAAAGCTTCACCTTTTTTTATATTTTTTAGTGCAACAATTGATTTTCTTGCAATATTTTTATTTACAACTTCACTATTAGTAATTTTTTTTGTTTTACTTCCCAAAGAAACTTCAATGTTTCGTATTTTTCTTATCATACTTTTAAGTTCATTTGGTTCCAGACTAGCAATATGATCTGGTCCAATCAAATTTCTATTGAGTGTAAAGTGTTTCTCAATAACCTTAGCACCAAGTGCAACGGCGCTTAAAGAAACTTCATCGCCTAAAGAATGATCAGAATAACCAACATTAATTTTTAATTTTTCTCTTATTGTTATCATAGCATTTAAATTTATATCCTTATAAGGTGTTGGATATGCAGTGTTACAATGCATAACATAAATATTGTTTTTTTTTGTTCCTGATTTAATTAATATATTTAAAGCTGATTTTATTTCTTTTAGGTTAGACATTCCTGTAGAAAAAAAAAGCTTTTTATTTAAAGATCCAATTTTTTGTAAATACGGTAAATTAGTTATTTCCCCTGAAGGTATTTTTAGATATTGTAAATTAAATTTATTCAACATTTCAATACTTTCAATATCAAAAGGTGTAGATAAAAATTTTATTTTCAATTTATTGCAAAAATTAATTAATTTTATGTGAAATTTTTTATCAATTTCTAATTTTTTTAACATTTGATATTGACTTATTTTATTAGTTTTTAGATTTTTGATTTGGTATTTTGCCATATCTGAGTCTTTAGTAACTATGTTTTTGGCTTTGAAGGATTGGAATTTAATAAAATCTGCTCCAGAATTTTTAGCTACTTCAATCATCTTTTTTGCAATTCTGTAACTACCATTATGATTGACACCCGCTTCAGCAATGATTATTGTTTTCATTTGATAATATCCCCCTCAGATATATTTGCTTTAGTTTTCCAATTAAAAATTTTAATTATTCCTTTTTTACAGACAACAAATAAACTGTTATTAGTTTTTTTAATTATTTTACCAATCTCATCGCCTTTCTTCTTTTTAAGTTTTAATCTAATTGATGATTTATAAAACCTAATAATTTTTTTTCCATACATTGATTTAGCACCAGGTGCTGGCGAAGATACTCCTCTAATGAAATTATGAATATCAATATTATTTTGACTCCAATTGATAAATTCATCATCACTGGTTCTTTTTTTAAAATATCTACTTTTTCCTTTAAACAAAGATTGTGATTTTGGTTTAATATTATTTTTTTGAACTCTTTTAATTGTAGAATACATTATTTTAGCACACCTATTGTATGACTTTGTTAAGACAGTTTGATAATTATCACTATCTAAAATTTTAAAAGTATTTTGCATTAATATTTTTCCATTATCTATTTTTTCATCAATAAAATGTGTTGTAATACCATATTTTTTTTCTCCATTTATAATAGCCCAATTAATAATATTTCTACCTTTGTAATCAGGCAGTTTACCAGCATGACAGTTTATTATACCTTTTTTTGGAATAGAAATTATTTTTTTATTAAATATCTGATCGTATGACATAGATAAATATAAATCTAAATCAATTGATTTTAAAAATTTAATAGATTTAATAGAATTAATATTTTTATATGAAATAATTTTTATTTTATTTTTTTTTGCAATTTTTTTTATTTTTAATGAGTCGGAATTATATCTTAAACATATGAATTTAATTAAAATTGATCGATCATTTGTAATTTTTTCTAAAAGTATTTCTGCCCATTTATCATGACCAAAGAAACCAACTGTTAATAATTTCATCATAATTCAGGGTTGCTGGGTATGCTAATTATTCTTTCATAAAGTTCTTTAGTCTTAGATAAATTCATTCTTGGAAATTTTTTACAATATTCAAGTTTATGAACTAATGACCATGCAGGCCTACATTGAATACCATTATTATTTAGATACTCAATAATACTGTCTTTATAAATTTTATATTTTTTCTTTATTAGAATGTTTTGAAACCAATAATTACTTTTAGAATTAGGAGGCTCATTAAATATTTCAACATATTGATTGTCTGAAAAAACTTTATTATATTTTTTATTTAACAACCTTTTTCTTTTCAAATATTTTTTAAGTTTTGCGAGTTGTGATATTCCTAATGCCGCATTTAGATTTGGCATTCTATAATTATAACCAATTTGATCATGAATATAATCCCATGGATGATTTATCTTAGCAGTTGAAGAAATATGCCTAATTTTACTAGCAATGTTTTTGTTATTAGTAACTACAACACCTCCTCCACCAGTAGTTATAATTTTATTCCCATTAAAGCTGAAAATTCCTATATCCCCAAATGTTCCAACATGCTTATTCTTATAAAAACTACCAAGAGCTTCAGCAGCGTCTTCCAAAATAAATAATTTATACTTTTTTGCTATTTTTTTTAATTCAACCACATCACTGGGATGTCCAAACAAATGAACTGGGATCATTCCAAAAATCAAATTATGGGTTTTTTTGTTGTAATATCTATTTTTTTTTAAATATGTATTTTCCCCAAGATATGAATCTAATTTTTTAACGTTAAAACCAAGTGTTTCTTCATCAATGTCTATAAAATGTGGTATTGCTTTGCAATAAAGAACAGCATTTATTGGAGCAATAAATGATAAAGATGGAACTAATATTTCATAGTTCTCTTTAGTACCCAAGGCTAACAATGAAATGTGTAATGCCGATGTTCCGTTAACAGTAGCAATTGCATATTTTGAGTTAGTATAATTTGCAATACTCTTTTCAAATTTACTAATTTCTTTTCCAGCAGATGAAACGAAAGAACTATTTATACAATTTTCTATTAGTTTTTTATCAGCAAAATCAAAGTAAGGGTTGTGTAAATAAGCATTATTTTTTTTTAAAGCTTCCCTTATGTCATTTAAAATAGAATTAAATATTAATTTTTTAATCATTTTAGTAAATTATGTTTTTCGTACCATTTTTTTGTTATCAATAAACCTTTTTTTAATTTTGTATATTTTGTTGTTTTAGTAATTTTAATTGTTTTAGACATATCAGGTACTCTTCTATTAGGAGATCCATCGTTATCAGTTATTATTATTTTTTTTATAGATTTTTTATTAAATAAAACTAACATCTGATTTAGAAGATTATTTATTGAAATTTCTTCACTATTATTTCCAATATTAAATGTTTCATTATTTGCTTTACTAGAAATTGTTAACTTGTAAATCTGCTTTATTGCATCCTCAATATAACAAAAACATCTTTTATGGGTTGCAGATTTAAGTTCTATAAAATCTCTATTTTTCTTTTTATTAATTTTTTTTAATAATTGAGGAATTACATGTTCATTCCCCATTCTTTCTCCATAAAGATTATGTGGTCTTATTATTATATAATCTAAGCCACTAAACATACACAAAACTTCGCAATATATTTTGGATAAAGAATAAGATGTTCGCGGATGTTTTAAATCGTCAAGCAGAATAGGAAAATTTTCACTTGTTGGAAATTTCATTTTTAAATTTTTTTGTGATCCAATATGTACTTCAGATGTGGAAGAAAAAATAAACTTTTTTAATTTTTTTTGCTCTTTTGCTATCTGAATAGAATTAATTTGTATTTTAACATTATTAACTAAAACTTCTGAAGGGCCTTGAATTACTTTTTTTACCCCAAGAATTGCAGCAAATTGGTATATATATGAATAATCTTTAGATATATTTTTTTTTAAATTTCTTGATAAATCATGATTTATTATATTTATATTTTTAGACTTAATTAATTTGTTTAAAAAAATATCTTTTTTTCCTCTGCTAAAATTATCTATAATATCAACCTTATAACCAAGTTTTATAAGGTGCTCTGATAAATGCAAACCTAAAAAACCTGCACCACCTATAACAAGTATTTTATTCATCACCTTTTCCAATGGAAATAATTTTTACACCTCGATCTAATAATTTTTTTTTCATACTTCGTTTTAAAATATTAAAAGAGTCAATAAGTATTAATTTTTTATTAATTAACTTATCATATTTTAAATTAATGATAATTTTATGAGGAACAGCAAGAATTAATATATCTATGTTATTTAAAGTTGGTATTTTTTTTGAATAAAATTTATCAAATGACTTAATATTGTTAACGTATGGATCGAAACCAATGACATATGACTTTAATGCCTTAAGTTTATTTTGAAGAATTAAAGAAGGTGAGTGTCTTATATCGCCAACATCTTCTTTATAACTTACTCCAAAAATGGCAATTCTTTTATTTTTGAATTGAAATTTATTTTTTTTTAATAAATTAATTGTTTCAAATGGCATATTTTTATTGATTTCAATTGCTTTTTCAGAGAATGGAAATTTAAGTTTCTTATTTAATATAAATTTTGAAGTTATTTTTCCAAATAAAGGATCTTTCGTTAAACAATATCCGCCTACTCCAAAACCTGGTTTACTAATATTTTTATGCGTTGGTCTAATTTTTATTGCATTAATTATTTTATATATATCAATATTCAATTCCTCTGATAATCTTGCCCATTCTTCTATAAATGCAATATTCACTGCTCTGAAACTATTTTCAATTACTTTTGCCATTTCTGTTGAGGTTATATTAGGCAACCTACTAATTGGGAATTTATTATAATTAATAAATTTATTAAAAAAATTAACTGTTAAATTTAAAGAATTTTTATTAACTGCTCCTACTACTCGCCAGTTATTAATTATCGAATTCAAATAATTTTTACCCGGCATTACCCTCTCGTATGAATAAGCTAGTTTAATTTTTTTAATATTTATATTATTTTTTAATAAATTTTTTTCAATTATTGGTTTTACAAATTTATCTGTAGTACCAGGAGGCACAGTAGTTTGTAATATAAATAAAGCTGAGGGATTGGAATATTTTACAATTTTTTTAATACTTTTGCTGAAATTTTCAAAATTAACTTTTGGATTTTTCATTTCTAGATCTATAATATCTAGATTAATATCGATAAGAACTATTTCTGCATTGGATAAGTGATCTAGTTCGGTAGTACATAAATATTTTTTTTTAACAGAAAGTTGCTTGCACAATTTAATAATTTTTTTATCTTCAGTTTTTATTGGAAAAATACCAGAATTTAGCTTTCTAATTAAATCTAAACCTTTGGCATTGTTTAATTCTATACCAACAACTTTTTGATTAATTTTTTTACTATTTGCTATAGCAAGCATCATTGCGGAACCCACAAAACCTAAACCAATAATACAAATATTATATTTTTTCATTCTTAATTAGTTCTATGTTATTATTTTTGATCTCATATATTTTATTACAGTACTGCATTAAATTTTTTCTATGAGCGATTAAAATAATAGTTTTTTTATTTTTGAATTTATTAATTGTTTTTATGATTTCATTTTCAGTATTTGTATCTAAGTTACTTGTGGCTTCATCAAATATTAAAATATCTGAGTCTTTATATAAAGCTCTTGCAATTCCTAACCTTTGCTTTTGTCCACCTGAAATTTTTAGACCCCTTTCCCCAACCGTTGTTTCAATATCCATTTCTAAATTATCAATAAAATCTAATAAATTTGCATCTGTTAATGATTGTCTTATTTTATTTTCATCTATATTTTTATCCTTGTGAGTGAATGCAATATTTCTTTTGATAGTATCATCAAGAAGAAATATTTCTTGAGGGATAATGCTAATATTTTTTTGCCAATTTTTTATAACTTTGTTAATATTTGTTTTATCCACAAGTATTTCACCATCTGTTACAGAATAAAGACCTAATAATAAATTTATTATTGTAGATTTTCCTGAGCCACTTTCTCCAATAATACCAACAAAATCATTTTTATTTATAGTTAAATTTGCATTATTTAAAATTACATTATCTTCAAATTTAAATTTTACTTTTTGGAATTCAATAGTATTTTTAAAACTTAATTTTTCTACAAAAATATCCCTAGTATAATTATTTTCTAAATTCAATTCATTCTTAATTAGTTGAAGTGATGGTAAAGAAAATCTGATTAATTGCGAGCTATTTAATATTTTATTAAATGAAGGCAATAGTTTGAATGCGGCAAAAGCAAAAACACCTATAGTTGGTATAAAATCAATTAGAGAGTTTCCTGAAAATATAGTTATTAGTACAATAATAAGAAAAATTATTATAGAGAAAAACTCAAACATTAGTCTTGGTATTAAAGAAACAAGATTACTTTTCCCATCCGTAGTTATTGAATTCTTAGAAAATGCAAAGTATAAGTCAGTGAATTCTTTTTCAGAAGAATTTATTTTAATTTCTTTAATTCCTGAGAAAGCTTGCATTAAATTTTTTATTCTTAAACCTTCATAATATTGCCTATCTTTACCCCATCTAAATAATAGTTTTCTTGTAAAATAAAAATACGTACCATTAATAATTAAAAAATATGCTA
>MDTB01012155.1_pt1 | contig 10643 bp, 9 predicted proteins | sample 811161 | NCBI WGS metagenome assembly MDTB01 (sample SAMN05326650, study PRJNA326480) | marine metagenome | isolation source: seawater | place: Mediterranean Sea | collected 2009
TCCTCCGCACTCATTATCCATGCCCTCCAGACCAAAGGAATCCAGAATCTGGACTTCGTAGCGACCTTGCAAATAGCAGCCGCTATTGGCTCTTCCCTGACCTCGATTGTGTGGTTCGAAAGGCAGATAGAATTCGAGGTGTAATTGGTGGTCCCCGAATCGCTGCTTACTGTTATGGCCTTCGGTCAATAACCCGTTTTCAGTCATTTGGCCCGCGCCACGATTGCGGCTGCGAAGCCAGGCATCCGCATTCTTTCCGTCAAACAGGACACGGGCTCCAGCGGGCGGTTTTTTTCCAAGGGTCGAACTTTTACGCTCCACGCGAGGTAACATGCCGATCGATTTCCCGTCTTTACTCACAAGTTCCATATGCCCTTGGCGAAGCGTGCCATTGGCGTAGCTGCCCTCAAACGTAATGCGACCATGATCAGACTTTGTGGTGACCAGTTCGGGTTTTTTTCCATTCCAGCCATCTCCGGGAAGTCCGCCCGTATAACCGACGGCGCGGAATTCACCCTTCCCCAACGCGATCACCTGTACCCCCAGTTTTTTGGGCCCGTTCTCCCCGTCAATGACACCCATATATTCACCCTGAAGCGACTGGTCTCGATGCTTGCCCGGTTCGCCCGTGGATACGCTTGCCACAAGGCTCACAAGGCTGATGAAAACCAGCAGGAAGGTTCGTTTTGGTCGGATGGCTTTGCCAAGAAGATACATCGCGATTTCCTTGAAGAAAGAAAATGTACTGGTAACAATTGCTCAGCGGTCTTCGGTAAGTACGGCCGCTGGCTGTTTTTTTATCGCAGTGTTCGGTGCTTCACTTTGCCAGTCGACACCAAGCATTAGGCAATTGACACCGGAACCGATGCCTAAAAGGGCCGTTCGATCATTTTTTTGCAGGTGCCCATTTTCGATTCCGATCGCCATCGAGATCGGCAGGGCTACCGATCCGGTATTTCCAAGAGTTTCGACCGTTGCATAGTCTTTTGCAACTTCAAGGCCAAGCGTTTCAAGCATGCGTTTTCGATGGGCGGTTCCAACTTGATGGCAGAACGTTTTATTTACTTGCTCAGAACTCCACTGTAGCGTTTGCAAAAAGTCGACAAAACTTTTTTGACCGACCGCGATCCCGGCTTCCATCAATGCTTCCGAGTCCGTGTCCATGAGCGGACGCATTTGATGGCCCGCCTCGTCCTCTCCGCTGTGGCAGAGACTGTGGTGGGTCGTTTCAGCACGTGCCACTCCGCCCATGATTCGGTTATCGGTTCTTGAGAGTTCACGGTCGACCAGAAGGATGGCGCAACTTGCAGATCCGATGGTTAGTGATGCAACGGCGCTTTTAATTGCCTGCCGGGTTAGTGATGCATCGGTGTTTAATGTCTGGATGGTATTTTCCACCAAGGGGCGGCTGTTCTCAGTGCCGACAACAAGCCCGGCGCGAATCTGCCCCAATTCAATCATGTTGGCAATCTGCACCATCCCGTTGAGTAACCCCAGGCAGGCGTTACTTAAATCGTATATCTGGCACTGGGGATCGAGGCCAAGAAGGTGGTGAACACGGCACGCGGTTGCAGGTTCCAGGTGATCGCGGCAAACGGATCCGTGGACTAGCGCGCCGATCATACGACGGTCGATGTCAGCCGCCGCAATAGCTTTCTCCGCACTTTGTGCACTGATGTCACTTGCGATCGTCTCTCGATCCCAAAACCGGCGTTCCCGGATACCGGTAATCAACTCCAGGCGACCAGTCGGAAGTTTGAGCCGCTCGTAGAGTGGCGCCAGTTGCGTCTCAATCTCCATCGAGGTCACGATTTGTTCGGGCAGTGTATAACCGAACGACTCAAGGCAAACGGAGTGATATCGCATGGAGGGCAACGCGGGAAAGAAGGGCGAAATAGTTGCTCGATTCTACGCTACAAACCCCCAGTCGCCTAGGCTCCCGCCTGCTAGAAGTCGTACCAGAGTCCTGCGCCGACTTTCTGCTCGCTGTACTCGTAAAACTGAAGTTTCTCGTGCTGCCCGTTGAAATACTGGACACCGAGTCGCACCCTTCGGCCGCTTTGGTTTCCGGTCCATTGCCATCCGGTTTGTATTGCCACGTATCCGCCATAGTTATTTTCTTGACGCAATTGGCAATTGGTTGCAAAGAATGGAACTCCTTGAAATCCGGTTGGGGCAAGCTGACTGTACTCTACGCCGAATTCGAAGTGCCACGGCTCGGCAACATCGGCATAAAATCCATAGCCGACTTGGCCGTAGATGCGCCATGAATCGGTGGGAAGATAACCATGTCCCCAAACAAGGGCATCCCGGCTGTAGTTGATGCGATTATTGATGATTCCATGTTTTTTTGCCCATTCATCTCCCAGGTGAGAACTGATGTGCTCATAAGCAATTTGCATCTGGTAACGGTCGTATCCATAAGATAGCGGCACACCAAACCGGTAATCGGTGGCTTCAAGTATTTGTCCCGGATTCGCAAGCCGCGGGAAAGCGGCTCCTTCAACATCCAGTTGCCAACCTTGTGGAATCACTTGGTTTCCGGATCCATAACGGACCAAACCGACGCGGCCCCCGATTGAGAGGTCCCATTTCCATTGACTATCTTCATCGACATTGAATACGGCGGCCATGCGTGGTTGGTAGACGCCGGCGAGATAGGGACGATAAATCAACCGATTCGGCAGGAGCCGCCAGTCCCAAATTTCACTCCAGTCTGCTGGAGCGGGTAGCGGGTACCAAGGTGAGTTTTCCCAGGAGTTGGTCTCCTGTAGCAGACTCGCTGCGACGGTTTGTTGGTCAATGACAGGAGGGAGTCGCGCCGGGAGTGACTCCGCATAGCACCACGGCAGCAGGACTTGCAGGAAGACGACAGCGGCGCAATGCATAAGTGGCATAAGTGTTCTAACTCTGCGCAGAATTTTGGTATCACGAACCGATCGCATGCCACTGGCCACCCGGGAAAAGTTATACTGCCAAGAGAAAATATCGGCACAATCGATGCAAGCGTTGCTCTACGATGATCGTATGTGGAACGATCGATAGAACCGGAATATTCCCACCCCCTCCAACGGCTTGTCTCCAGTTGCAGATGGATGCGATTGTTTTTCGCAACCCACACCATTTCGTCGCGGACACACAGGGCCGGCAATGCACAGCCAGTACTGCTAGCTCGCTGGTTTCTTCGCATTTTCTTTGCAAAGAAAAACGCAACGTGGAATTCAATGACAGATATAGATTCATGCATCTACAATATCTTGCGATAGCAAGGTCGCGAGATCACTAAATAAAATATTCCGAGCGAGGTACTTGCGGACGTGAGATTCTCGTCTAAACTCGCCGATGACTTACATTCCTCTTTCGTGGCGCTGCGGGCTACGCATTATCAAGGAGAACCGAAGCCAGTTGATATGGACATCACTCCGGTGGGTTGTGTTTTGCTGGAGGGAAGGCTTCCCGGTTAACGGACAAGCGGGGTTCGTTACCGAATGTGTCGCGATTGATGAACTTGGGGCAGTTTAATTTTTATTTTGCTCATCATCGTTCGCTTTTTCGATTGAAGCATTTCTCAGCGAAATACGGCTAAGGTTGCGTTTAGCAGCCGGTCGGTCCGCTTGTTGTCTGTGCGGCTTCCTCTCTGGTGCGTTTTACACTGAACTGGATACACGACGTATCCTATAGAGAGGAAAACCGATGCAGACCAAGCCGTTGATTGCCCTTAATGCTGATTTCCGTCAAAACAGTAAAGGGACCGCTTCCTTCAGTTTTATTGCAGATGGGTATTATGATGCCTTGGCCTCGGCCGGAGCGATTCCCGTCGTCCTTCCCCCTCTTGCTAGCCGCGACGATTTGGGTCGTTTGCTTGATCTTGTAGACGGAGTTTTATTGGTCGGAGGTGCAGATTTAAATCCTAATAACGATGGCTTTATGATGCACCCATCGATCCGATTGATGGATGAACGTAGAGAGGATTTTGATCGTCTGCTCGCGCGGATGGTGTCAGAGCGACGCATGCCGGTCATGGGTATCGGTTCGGGAATGCAACTGCTCAACGTTCAGCAAGGTGGCAATTTAATGCTGCATATTCCCGAAGATCGGCCGTTGGCAATGCCCCATAGCGATCCGAGCGATGTAGCGCATCGCCACGGTTTGGATGTTGTGCAGGATTCTTTGATCGGTCGCATCTACGGAGATGGAGAAGTTCGCGTCAACAGTATGCATCATATGGCTATCGATGAAGTTGCCGAAGGATTCCGTGTCACGGCAACCGCCCCGGACGGGGTGATTGAATCGATTGAAAGCACGATGGAAGATTGGTTTGCGATCGGTACCCAATTTCATCCAGAAAGTCAGTCTGCCTCAGCACTTGATCAACGGATTTTCGAAGAGTTTATTGAAAATGTGAAGGTTGGTGGTCCGGTTCGACTCGTCGCCTAAAAAAACGAATTGTTCTGTTATGCAAATGTTCGAAGGTCTCCCTGCCGAGCCTTTTGCGGAGCGATCGCGTTACGTTGGGTCGACGGATGCAGGTCATAAGTTGATTGGGATCTGCGTCGGTCGGCAATGTGACGAGTTGGTTGGGAGTTTAAGTACGGTATCCGGGAACAAGCTTGCAGCCACGTATCAAAATGTGGTGACTGAGCGGCTTAAAATTCCGGAATCCTTGCGGAAAATCTACGCGAATGGGTCGTCCATTGCACAACCTTCGGAATGGGAGGCTGGAAGCGAGTACTCACAATACTCTTTTTTTGTTCGGGAGATCTCGGTACTGCAAGCAGACCTGATTCGCAAGCTTTGTCGAACGGCGAAGGTTCCGGTCGATGATGTGCTGGCCGTTGGTCTTCTGGGGCCCGGACTCTGGTCCGGTTCGGGGATCGGAACGCGAAGCTATCTGGAACTTTGTGACCCATCGCAGATTGCAGAGAATTGTGGTTGCAACGTTGTAGGTAATTTTGCCGAGCGCGATCTTGCGGCGGGCGGTCTTGGAGGTCCCATCAACGCGGTCCCGCAATGGTTGCTATTAGGTAAACCGGAAAAGACCAGAGTGCTACTGGACGTAGGCCGATCTGTGCGGTTAACTTTGCTTCCAGGCGGGCGAACGGAAGAACATTTAAATAGTCTATTGGCCTTTGACGTGGGACCCGGCACGGCGCTGCTCGACCGTTTAAGCTTGAGGCTTAGTGAGGGGCGAATCCCTTCCGATCCCGGTGGCACACTCGCTGTACAGGGAACAAAAATTCAGGAATTGCTTGATCGTTGGTTGGCAGAACCGTATTTTCACGAAGCTCCACCGCGTTGGCAGCCCTGCGGCGTATGCGCAGACAAAGCGCTGGAGTCGACCGTACGGATGGCGATCGATGCAGGTTGGTCGATACGAGATTTGCTCTGCACAGCCACACATTTCATTGCTCGATGCATCGCGCTTGCCGTCCATAACTATATTCCTGGAGGAGTCAATCGAATTGACGAACTGTTGGTTAGTGGGGTTGGGCAGAGCAATGGAATGCTACTGGCGGAAATTCGATTTCAGTTAGAGCAGCGGCCCCTCACCCGTTTGATCGATCTTGGTTGGTCGCAGGGTCAACTTGAAGCTGCTTCAACGGCTGTGCTGGCCGGCATGCATTTGGATCGTATTTCCGCGAGCCGGCCCGCGATTTCAGGCGCCCATGCTCCGCGAGTCGTGGGACAATTGACTCCGGGATCACCGGCGCGGTGGGGTCGATTGATTCAATATATGCATCGCATGGCACCGACACATCTTTCTCTTCGAAATGCGATTTAAATGCAGATTCAATTTTTGAGCGCAGCGAAGGAGAATTATAAAGATAGAAAAAACAATGGATCGATAGTGCTGGCAAGGCGAGCAATCTGGCTGCTCGGGTTTCTCGTAATGTGGTTTAGTTTATCGGCTCACAGTGGTTTGGCCGCTCCGCCGGTGGTGGACAAACACTTGAATCAGAGAACACCTCCTGGAAATCAATCCATAAAGCATGAATCGGGTTTAGAAAAAAAAATCACGAAGATTTTTAATCAATTCGGTCCCCTCTCCGTTTTCTTGTTAATGGTTGCCTCGGGTATTGGTCTGCACTTCCCTGAGGACATGATCATCATTCCTGCCGGATGGGAAATTGCCGAGGGTCATTTTCCACTTTCAGTCACCTTTCTCGCCGCCTACTTTGGTGTGGTGCTGGGAGACATGGGCTGGTTTTTACTTTGTCGTTTCTTCGGAACGCGATTGCTGCGGTCGAATTGGCTGCTTCGCGCAGTTCATCCGCGGCGCATCCTGGAAATCAAATATCTTATCGATCACTACGGTGCTTGGGTCCTCGTGATTTGCCGCTTCATCCCCGGAACACGCACCCCTTCTTTGACGGTGGGTGGACTCATGCACCTGAAAGCCTGGGTTTTTTTAGCCGTTGAACTCCCCATGGTTTTTTTAACGGTCAGTGCTCAACTGACGCTCGGTTTTTATGCTGCCCGAGGAATCGAAATAGGGGGCGTATGGCAGAGAGTGATTCTTTACGCGGGTTTATTTCTTGCCGCTTTGATGCTGGTTGCTTTTTTTATTGTCCGCCGAAGACTTGCATCTGGCGAAATTTGCCTCCCGCGGGCCTCCATAAAATGGCTGCATAAGGTACGGGATACATCTCGGGGCACTAAATGAACCGATGATGAAGCCCTTAGAAGAAGAGCAATTTGAGGACAAAGACAATCAAGACGGCTTGCAGTAACCAGCGGATCAATTTGTCTCCGTGCCGCATGCTAAGAGAGGCACCGATAAATCCGCCGGTGCCGGCACCGGCGGCAAGGGCAACTCCTAATCCCCAGCGGATATCGACCCGCCAGGCAAAAATAGCCAGTGCTACAAGCGAGTAGCCGCAAATCACAAACACCTTGTGCATATTGACCCGCACCAGGTCCATTTTAAATACGCGGTTCAGTACAGGCATGAGAATCAGGCTAACGCCGATCTGAATAAAACCTCCGTAGAAACCAATGCCCGCCATTAAAAGGTAGCCGAATATTGTTCGTTTGCGTGATAGTGGTTGCTCATCCTGTTCGGTCGCGGATGCTTTTTGCCCTTTGCCTTTAATCCAAGTGAGCACGAGTGCCACGCACATGATGATCGCCAGTGTCCGGTTGAACCATGTTCCGGAAAGCTCAGTACCTACCAATGCTCCACAGACCGTTCCGGGCAAAGCACATGCAAGCAGTTTGAGGCTTTGCTTGAATTCGGAAAGCCCTTTGCGGAAAAAAGTAATGACGGCCACAAAATTCTGAAAGAGAATCGCAATGCGATTGGTGCCGTTTGCAACAGGCCCAGGCAAGCCCATCATGATCATCGCAGGGACCGTAAGCATCGAACCGCCACCAGCCATCACATTGATGAAACCGGCAACAAGTCCCACACCAAACAGGATCAGGGCATGGGCAAGATCCATGGAAAGTTTGACTCCTTAAAAAAAGGCACGTTCCCGAGAGGGGAACGTGCCGATCGGTTCTGCCAATTCTGTGAATCGTAAAAATGTACTGGTAGGGAACTCGGTTCGATCTTATGAGGGATCGGGGTCTTGCACTAGAGCAATCGTGCCGACCACTAGGCCCGCAACACCGACTGATATCCCGATCCATTGACCAACGCTTAGGTTGGAACCCGGATAGGGGGCCCAGCCCCATTGGCCACGCACCACTTCATCGCTGTCGATCAGCAGGGCAAATTGTTTGGCAGAGGGAGGCGCCGTGTCGGCTGCCCATGCCCGGAAGTTTCCAGAGCCCTGATCAGAGGAAATCTCATAGATGCCACCCTGGAGTCCTTCGACCATGAACTGGCCATTTTTTCCGGCAGCAACCTCTGCCACGAGTTTATTGTTTTGCCGGATGACAATGGTTTGTTTCTCGCTCAGCGCATCCTTTCTAGCTACAACTCGACCGACAAGGATGCCGCCTCGTTGCAGCGCAATATCGGTGAGCATTGGCTGTTTTACTTGCAATTGAGGCTTGGCCGCAATCGCAAGCTGAGGAACGAGAAGAAGTAACATCGACGAGCAAAATATTTTTTGTCGCATCCAGTTCATACTTAATTTTCTCCTCCCTATGATGCATCATCTTCTATAAGTGCGATGGTACCGACAACAAGGCCTGCCGCACCGAGTGTAATTCCGAGCCATTCACCCGTCGAAAAATTAGGCGAGGGAAACGCGCCTGGCGTAGGCACCCAACCCCATTGGCCACGGACGACGTCGTCGCTGTCGACAAGTACGGCAAATTGTTTGGCAGAAGGAGGCGCGGTGTCGGCCGCCCAGGCACGGAAACTTCCGGCACCCTGGTCGGAGGCAATCTCGTAGATGCCACCCTGAAGTCCTTCGACCATAAACTGGCCGTTCTTCCCGGTCGTGACCTCTGCCACCGGCTTGTTGTTCTGACGGATGACAATTTTCTTGCTATCTCGAAGTTCCCCTTTTTTACCTGTCAGTCGACCCACGAGAATGCCACCTTTTTGCAGCGCAATATCGGTAAGCATCGGAGTTTGCTTTTCTACTTTCATTTGAGGTTCGGCCGCAAACGCAATTTGAGGAACGAGAGTGAATAACACTATCGTGCAAAGCGTTTTACCTCGCATTAACTTCATGCTCATTTTGTTCTCCCTAGGATGGACAAATTGTCCTTTAAAAGCCCCGCAAGAAATAACCTTCGCAAGGGGTGCGAAGGAGAGGGTTCTTACCAAAAGAAAAATTCGTTGCCTAGACGACTTTGGAGCAAACCTTTTTTCCGCACAAAAAGCGAATCGAGCGGAAGATCGTGCTAGCATAAAGTTTGCTAGCTGATGCGGTAGTCTTCAATTTGAATTTCTTTACCCAAGTTGGCATAGTCACCATCACTGCGTGCCCGACGGAAATCACCCCAGTTGATTGTGCGGTAACGAGCCGGCTCATCTCCCAAGGGAGCGCAATCGGTTTCGTAAGCCGGGTTAAGAAAGAAAGGAATGCTATAGCGACTGCGACCCTGGACGGGACGTACGCGATGCAGCAATGCAGGGTAACAGTCGTTTGACCAGACTTGCATCATATCACCCACATTGATAATCAACGCACCATTGATGGGAGTGACATTGATCCAGTTACCATCGACGTGGGCCTCAAGCCCGCCGGCATCGTCCTGAAGCAGGACGGTAAGCACACCCGCATCTGTGTGATTGTGCAGCGCCATGTCTCCTAGGGGAGTCGCATCATTCGCTTCCCCCGCCGCGAGTGGGTCATCGAGAGGATAATAATTAAGCCGCATGAATCCGGTATGCTTCTCTCCGAAATGCGGGTGGAATGTCTCGTTCGGCAGCCCCATTCCTTGGCTAAGCATTTCCAGCAGACGGTGCCCTAAATTCTCACATGCGGAAAAGTAGTCGCACATCGTACGTTTGAATTCTGGAAGTGATTCGGGCCATTGATTTGATCCGTCACCGCTGTTGACTTGATTGATGCCGGACTGCAAGTTGCCAGACGAAACGGCGCCAAAATCAAAAATTTCTTTTAGATCGCGTTTATTTTTCGTCAGTTCCTGATCGAAGTAGCCCATCGCATTCTCTTTGCTGCGAAGCAGTTCTCGCTTCGTTTCGCGAGGCAGAGCAAAGAAGGTGTGGGTCTGTTTCCAGACTTCGTCAATCAACTGAATGGGGATGCCATGTTCCACGATTTGAACGAAGCCCCAGCCGGAGGCTGCCTTGGTAAATGCTTCGCAAGCACCAGCCCCTGAGAGATTGACCACGGGAGTTTCAGTCGTAGCTTCGCTCATGATCTTACTATTTTATCACGCACCAAGTCTTTGAAACAGGTCACCAAAGCGGGGCAAACCGCTCAGGACAAAGCAACGCTGACGAGCGAATTAAGCCAAAATTTCGTGGATTGGTTCGGCCTCTTCCACTCCCACGAGCTTTTTGTCGAGACCATCGTGGAAGTAGGTCAGATGGTTGGGGTCCAGACCCATGAGATGCAGAATAGTCGCGTGCAGATTACGCACGTGGAGTTTGCCCTCGACCGCCGCCGCACCGAGTTCATCGGTCTTTCCATAACTCGTGCCACCTTTGACACCACCACCGGCCATGTACATTGTGAATCCATAAGCGTTGTGATCGCGTCCCGGTTGGCGTTTGAACTCGGCTGTCGGCTGTCGACCGAATTCGCCGCCCCAGATAATGAGTGTTTCATCAAGCATGCCCCGTTGCTTGAGGTCCTGGATCAGTGCCGCGACCGGCTGATCGGTGCGTGCACCGTGGTAGCTGTGGTTGGCATACACATCTTCATGGGCATCCCAGTTGTCGTTGTTGTGTGCGCCCCCGGAATAGAGTTGCACAAACCGTACTCCCCGTTCCACGAGTCGACGCGCAAGAAGACATTTTCGGCCGAAATCTTGAGTTTGCGGATTATTGAGTCCATACATCGCGTGGGTTGCTGCGGTTTCCTGAGCCAGATCGACCGCCTCAGGTGCGTGTTGTTGCATTTTATAGGCCAACTCATAACTATTGATCCGCGCCGCAAGGTTGCTGTTATCCGTCCGACCTCGCTGGTGCTGCTCATTATACATTTTGAGTTGATCAAGCAGTCTTCGCTGCATTGCAGGCGTGGTGCCTGCCGGAAGACTCAAATCGAGAA